>ERZ825137.19-NODE-19-length-243144-cov-6.646516_pt1 | contig 243144 bp, 196 predicted proteins | sample MGYA00519873_ERZ825137 | MGnify/ENA primary metagenome ERZ825137 (study PRJEB31778, sample SAMEA3449190) | human gut metagenome | biome: human gut; feature: human-associated habitat; material: faeces | place: United Kingdom | collected 2010/2012 ...
GGCCGTCGACAATCTCGAAATAATGTGAACCAAGTTCGCGGGAAACAGGTTCGTAATCCTTAGCGGCTTCCGTGCTTCCCCAGTAAGTGCGCATTGCCGGCACCTGTCGGCGGGGAATATAGACCTTGGTCCCTGCCGAGAGCGGAAGGACGTTCGCCGCGTTCTTGAGCATAATCACGGATGCCACCTGCTGCCGGTAGCCTTCGGCCATCCACTCAGGGTTGCCCACGGTACGAACCGTTTCCCCGGGGTCGGTGTATGGATTCTCGAAAAGTCCCGTGCGGAAGATATTGAGCAGGAGCCGTACAGCGGAATCCTCCATCCGCCTGCGCATCTTCTCTTCTCCGAGTCTTTCGCAGCCGAGGCGGTAGGCGTCGAGCACCGGGCCGGCCTCTCCCTCGCCTCCGAACTGGTCGACACCTGCCATCAGGGCCTTGTAGTGGCGCTCCGCCACGCTGAGGTCTTCGACGCCCCAGGGTTTAGCTCCGTGCGTTCCCGGGTCGCACGGGTCGCCGGTGATAATCCAGTCTGTGCAAACCACCCCGTCGTATCCGCATTCGCCGCGGAGCTGGTCGTGGATAAGTTCGCGGTTGAAGGAATTGCCGACATTCTCCGAGGTCTGACTGTAGGAAATGGTGTAGTAAGGCATCACGGCCGAGGCCCATGCCGTTTTACCGGGCAGACGGAACGCTCCCTTGACGAATGGCCGCTTGTGCACCTCGAAGCATCCTCCGGGATATACGGCATATTTGCCGTTGCCGTAATGGGCGTCGCGGCCTCCTTCGCCGGAGCCTCCGCCGGGCCAGTGCTTGACCATGGCGTTAACGCTCCCGCGCCCCCACTCCGCCCCCTGAAGCCCCTCGCAGTATTCGCGGACTATATCGGTTACGAGCGTCGGGTCGTTGCCGAAGGTGGCGTTGAAGCGGTACCAGCGGGGATCGGTGCCGAGGTCGGCCTGCGGGGAGAGAGCCGTGGTGAGTCCGAGTGCACGGTATTCGGCGGCGGCTATTTCAGCGAAGCGGCGGACCGTCGAGGGCGAGAAAGTTGAGGCGAGCCCCATGAGATTGCTCCACATAGAAAGCTGACCGGAGGCCCCGGGGGCGAATTCCGCATCCTCGAAGGCCGAGTGGCGCGGGTCGGAGGAATTGTTAGCGGGGATGCCATGGGCCGTATTCTCACAAAGAGCTTGCACCGCATTGTTCCAGCGGGCGGCGGTTTCCGGACTTTCGACCGTCGAGACAAGCACATGACGCACGCGGTCGTCGACGAGGAACTTGCGCTGGCCGTCGCTCAGCGCCCAGGCTTTCTCTCCGCTTTCGGCGAAGGGCTTTCCGCCATAGGTGTCGTCGGGCATCGGCAACTTGTTCTGACGGCTGTAAAGCATCAGCCCGGCGATTTCCTCGATTGACAGACGGCTGGCGAGGTGGCGTGCCCTCTCGGTGGCCGGAAGACGCCAGTCCTCATAAGGCTTCAGCTCACCGCTGCCGTCGAAATTCTTGAAAGCATGCCCGTCGATATATATGATGCGTGCGCGCGAAGCCCCGTCTGAAATACCCAGCTCGGGACCGCCATCCTGACGTACAAGAGTAAAACCATCCTTCTGCTCCCAGGTGAAAAGATCTTTGTTTCCTTTTTTATCAAGATTGCTTCTCATATGAGAATTCTTTATAATTCGCAAAATTATGAAAAAAACTTTGTTTGGTTTGTATTGTTAGAAAAATATCCTCAATTTTGTGGAGCTGAACAAAAAACGTTTCAAACACTATGCTCATAAACACTGCACGGTTTGCCGTAAGTTCGCCTTCGGTGGAGAAATGTCCCGGAGGAGCGCCGCGGCACGAATATGCCTTCATCGGCCGGTCGAATGTCGGGAAATCATCGCTTATCAATATGCTTTTAGGACAAAAGGGACTGGCAATGACATCCTCGAAACCGGGCAAAACGATGCTAATCAACTATTTTCTGGTGAATGAATCATGGTGGGTCGTAGATCTGCCGGGCTACGGCTACGCGGCACGCAGCAAAGCGGACCGCGAGCGTCTGGAAAAGATGATCAAAGGCTATATCCTGGGCCGCGAACAGATGACCAATCTTTTCGTGCTCATCGACTCACGCCACAAGCCCCAGAAAATCGACCTTGAGTTCATGGAATGGCTCGGGGAGAACGGAGTGCCCTTCAGCATAGTGTTCACGAAGCTCGACAAGCTGACCTCAGGAGCCGGCAAGAAAATGACGGCTCTCTATCTGGAGGAACTTCTGACACGCTGGGAGGAACTGCCTCCCGTGTTCCGCACCTCGAGCGAGGACCGACGCGGGAGGGACGCTATTCTCGAGTATATCGAGGAGATGAACCAGCTGCCGCTGGGCACCTGCGGCGCGCACTGAAGCGACACTCCCCTTTTCAACGACTTGTCCTTGAAAAGGCAATCACATATCATGTATCGCATTTCACTTATCATTCTGTTTGCCCTTATCCTCAACATCCGGGTGGAGGGCACGACCATTGTGGCGGACTCGCTGTCGCGGGCCCCTCTTTCGGGAGCCTCGGTTTTCGACAGGAAGGGCCGATTCATAGGCATATCCGGCACAAATGGCGCACTGCCGCCGGTTTCCGAAGGGGATTATCCTCTCACAGTCAGATACATGAGCTTCATGGAAAAACGGGTACCACAAGCCGTGACAGACACCGTGCTGATGCAGGAAAACGTCACGGAGCTCCGGGAACTGGTCGTGGAGTCGGAGAAGCAGCGAGTGCTTCATATCCTTGCCTATGCCCGGGAATACTCCACCCTCACCACCTACTCCGACACCGTGACGATGTTCAGGGAAAAGATGGTGGACTATATGATACCGAGTTCGGGCAAGACAAAATTCAAGGGCTGGCGGATTCCGCGCATCCTCAAATCGAAATCCTACTACCGCTTCTCGAACAATCTGGGGCTCGACAGCGTGAGCGACCGCTGCCGGAACTTCTTTTCCTGGTCGGACTGGGTAGGACTTGCGCCGGCAAGGGCCGTTCCCCGGCGGCTTCAGCTTTCCGAATGGGCCGCAGACACGCTCAGGGGCAAATACAGCGCTTCGGAAATATGGACCCGGAAGGAGGACCGCATAGACCTGAACGTTGACGTTCTCGCAGATTCGACAGGCCGGAAATGGGTGCCGGGAGTGGCCGGATTTTTCCGGAACGACCTTGACTTCGAGCAGTTCCGCCTACACCTGACGTACGACAACGTGGTCGATGATTCAGTTTCGCCGCTCAGCCTTTCAGGCTACTCCTTCAATATAGAATCCAACGGCCGCGGGCGCGGGATGTTCATGTTCAACCGTCGGGACGAACCATTTTTCGTAAGCACCTACGGCGAAGTCTATCCCGTCGAGAAAGAATTCATCAGCGTTGGGGAAGCAAAGAAATGGGAAAAGTTCGGCGAGCGCGTGAAAGAGCTCGAAATGATGGAGCCGGCAGAGGCTCCGGAACTTCAGCCCGAGGTCCTCGCACTCATTTCCCGTGTAAACGAGCTGGACCACGTGAAAGTTCGGCTCGATTTTACGCCCGACCACCGGCTCGCGGGGCGCGAGGTTGTGAAGCTGAATGCGGGTCAGCTTATTCTCAACCGCCTGAAAGGCGTGCTGGGCATAGACCACATCAACGCGCGCCGGAAATGGAAAAAGCAGTGGCGCGAGTTCCGTGACGAGCGCCGGGAGAAGAACAAGGAGCGGACGAAATAGCGGTAGTCCGCTTCCCAGCGACTGAAGAGCGCTTTTTTACGGCCGGAGCCTTCACCTTCTCGGGAAACAGCCTGAGGCGCACTTCCTCCGGGGCCTCGTCCACAGAGAAAAAACAGTCGACGAAAGGTTCGATGCGCCGGGTGCGCTCAGCCAGAACAAGAATAGAAAGCCCGAGACGTCGGCGCATGTCGGCGCCTCTGAAGTAATCGCAGAGCCAGGTCAGAGAGTCGAGGATGCAAATCTTAATACCCGAAGACTTCACAGCCGACTCTACGCGGTCCATAAGTGTTTCAGGGTCGAGCTCCCCGAGAGAGTCTCGGTCCAAGCTAAGACGGAAGAGGCCGGAGGAGGCGTATTTCCTGACTCTTTCGGCAAACTGACGCATTGTCGTGCCGAACTCGATGAGGAGCACACGGCGGGACTTGGCTATTTCGCCGGCAATATGCAGAGCGAGAGACGTTTTTCCGGAACGGGGCTTGTCTATGAGGCAGGCGATTTCGTCCTCATGCCACAGATTGTTGAACAGAGGTTTTGCCGGGGTTTTGGCAGCGCGGTCGAGCCACTCATTGGCGGAGAGGATGGTGAAGGGTGCGGGGTTCATAGTAGTTAGGAATTTAGAGTTTAGATAGTCGGTTTAATTCGATGCAAAGATACAATTCAATTTGCGATAAAGCAAATATTGTTGATAAAATTTTGCGGGAATTTATTAGTGGATATTTTTAGACGATGTCTGGCAGGATGTTGCATTTTAATTTTGTTGAACAGATTAAAGTGTTTATATTTGCAAAATATAATACATACAGTAAAATGTTGCAGAAAATAATTTTCACGGCATTCATTGCCGGAATATCCACGACCGGCATTTCGGCGCAGACCGGAAGCTGGAAAGGCGAACTGAAATTCGGTGGCACGTCGCTTCCCCTGGTGTTCAATTTCTCGGCCGATGGGTGCACAATGGATTCCCCGGCGCAGGGAGTCAAAGGCTTACCGACGGAGTGGACGCCTGATGCTTCAGGAAAGGTGACGGTTAGGATTCCGGCAATAAACGGTACGTACGAGGGGCAGATGGAAGTTGATTCCATTACAGGTAAATTCACCCAGCATGGCTATTCCTTCCCCCTGACACTACATCCGGGCGAGGTAAAGTTCCGGCGACCGCAGACACCGAAGCCTCCCTACCCTTATACGACCGAGGAAGTATCGTTCGCCAACGGCGAGGCTACGCTTCGCGGAACCCTTACCCTTCCGAAGGACTGCACATCCTCGACCCCCGTGTTAATAATGATTACCGGCAGCGGCTTACAGAACCGCGACGGGAAGTTTTCGGGCACAAGCCCTTCGCCGTGATAGCGGACGCGCTTGCGCGTCAGGGCATAGCCTCGCTCAGATTCGACGACCGTGGGTTCGGCGAGTCGACTGGCGATGTCGTCAACTGCACGACCTATGACTTACGGGACGACGCGGCTTCGGGAATTGAGCTGCTTCGAAAAAGATTCAAGCGGGTCGGAGCGCTCGGCCACAGCGAAGGAGGCACTATAGCCATGATGCTTGCCGGCGAAGGCAAAGCCGATTTCGCCGTTTCGCTTGCGGGCATGACAGTCAGCGGAAAAGAGCTGCTTCTGGCCCAGAACCGCGACGCGCTGGCAGGGATGGGACTTGACCAGACTGTGACAGACAACTATTGCCGTCATCTCGCCGAAGGGATGGACGCGGCCATGAGCGGGAAAGACATCTCGCCCGTGACTGACGCGACGCTTCCGGCCTCACTCGCCGAGAACCTTAACAAAGCCCTCATGCAGTTCGGAACGCCTTATATGCGGGAGTTTCTGAAACTCGAGGAAGGAGCGAAGCTCGGGAGCATGAACGTGCCCCTGCTGGCTCTCAACGGGACCAGGGACAGTCAGGTTGACTGCGATAAAAATCTCGGGATGGTGAAAGCAAGTTCCAAGGGCAAGGCGTTTACCGTCAAAGCCTATGAGGGACTGAACCATCTGTTCCAGCATTCGCAGACCGGCAGCCAGGAGGAATACGGGAAAATTGAAGAGACCATCTCTCCGGAAGTCCTCGGCGACATCGCGAAGTGGATAAACGGGCTCAAATGAATTAAAAAACGAAGTTCCCGTTATTTTTGTTCTATTTGCAAAAAATAGGATGATTTATGTGTGAACTGAATGATTGCATCCAGCTTATACAAGCCAACCCACCCTATATTCAAAAAGAATATGGGGTAACAGGATTGAGTATTTTCGGGTCTTTGGCAAGAGGAGACAATAAAAAAGACAGTGAATCGACATTCTTGTCGATATGCCTCCAAAAATCATCTTGCTTTTCCGATTGAATGCTTTTTTTGAGAAACTTCTAAACGCCTCCGTCGACCTCGTGAGGCGACATAGTCACTTGTCTATAAAATTTCAAAACCAAATATCTCAAGATGCAATCGTCATACTCTGAAAAAGACAAAAGCCGGGCTTTACAGACGCTTGAATCAATTGAGGATACAATTATTCAGCTGATTGAATGGAATAAAACATACATATCCTCGGAAGTTTATTATTATTCATAAACCGGCATGCAATTACTTGCAGCCAATTGTACGTTGCTTACAGCTATCGGCGAAGGAATCAACAGAATAAACACGATACTTCCGAATTTCCTAAAGGATAATTTTCCGGAAACTCCATGGCCGGCAATCGTCGGAATGCGAAATCATATTGCTAACGGATATTTTGAACTTGATGCCGATTTAGTTTTTGAAACAGCCTCTGAAGATATCCCTCCATTACTCGAAACCATTCGGATAGCACAAGAGCTTTGCCAATAAAATCTGTCATACAAAAATTATGACATGCGAGAGGATAGAGCCCTGTTAACAAATTTTGTGTGTCCGGAAAATAAAGTTTTGCCCGGGGCGGGCGGGGAGTATGAAGATAAATTATTACCTTTGTGTGCCGAAAAATGAAACGGACAAAAACCGGACAACCCAGCAACAATTAGCCAACTTCATATATATCTACCAGTAAAAATGAAAAAAAGCGCATTGCAAAAAGCTCGTGCAGCTTATCAGCCCAAGCTCCCCATCGTGCTCACAGCACCCGTGAAGGCCGTGGAAGGCCGTCCGACGCAGTCAGTAGCCGACCAGGAAGCCATCCACGCCCTCTTCCCCAACACATACGGACTTCCCGAGCTCCGCTTCGAGAAGAATCCCGCACCCACTCCTGGCAAGCCCCTGAATGTAGGTGTAATCCTTTCCGGCGGCCAGGCACCCGGCGGCCACAACGTGATTTCCGGTCTTTTCGACGGCATCAAGAAAATCCACCGCGACAGCCGCCTCTTCGGCTTCCTCATGGGCCCCGGCGGTCTTGTTGACCACAATTACATAGAGCTTACGGCCCCGATCATCGACGAATACCGCAACACCGGCGGCTTCGACATCATCGGTTCGGGCCGCACGAAGCTCGAGAAGAAGGACCAGTTCGACAAGGGCCTCGAAATCTGCCGCGAGCTCGGCATCACCGCCCTCGTAATCATCGGCGGCGACGACTCGAACACCAACGCCGCCATTCTCGCCGAATACTACAAGAGCATCAATGCGGGCGTCCAGGTAATCGGCTGCCCGAAGACCATCGACGGCGACCTCAAGAACAGCCTCATCGAGACCTCCTTCGGTTTCGACACGGCCACGAAGGTATATTCCGAGGTAATCGGCAACATCCAGCGCGACTGCAATTCCGCGAAGAAATACTGGCACTTCATCAAGCTAATGGGCCGCTCGGCGAGCCACATCGCCCTTGAATGCGCCCTCCAGACGCAGCCCAACATCTGCATCATCTCCGAGGAGGTCGAGGCCAAGAACATGAGTCTGAAGGACATCGTGAAGTACATCGCGGACATCGTGACGGCCCGCGCCGCCGAGGGCAACAACTTCGGCACCGTTCTCATCCCCGAAGGCCTCATCGAATTCATCCCCGAATTCAAGAAACTCATCTCCGAGCTCAACGAGCTTCTCGGCGCCCACAAGGATGAAGTGGCCAAGATGAACGAGGAAGAGCTCACATCCTTCATCCTCGGCAACCTCAGCGCCGCCAACGTGGCCGCACTCGAGTCGCTTCCGAAGTCCGTGGCCCGTCAGCTCATGCTCGACCGCGACCCCCACGGCAATGTACAGGTATCGCTCATCGAGACCGAAAAGCTCCTCAGCGAGATGGTCCGCGACTACCTCTCCACCAGCGAAGCCTTCAAGGCCGCCGAGGGCAAGTTCTCCGCCCTGCACCACTTCTTCGGCTACGAGGGCCGCTGCGCCGATCCCTCGAACTTCGACGCTGACTACTGCTACTCGCTCGGCTACAACGCCGCCGCGCTCATCAACTCGGGCGTGACCGGCTATATGTCGGCCATCCGCAACCTCGTGAAGCCCGCAGTGCAGTGGATTCCCGGCGGCATACCCATCACCATGATGATGAACATCGAGCGCCGCAACGCCCAGGACAAACCCGTAATCCAGAAGGCCCTCGTCCGTTTGGACGGCACCCCCTTCAAGAAGTTCGCCGCACAGCGCGAGGACTGGGCTCAGAACACCTGCTACATGTACCCCGGTCCCGTCCAGTATTTCGGCCCGGCCGAGGTCTGCGACCAGCCTTCGATGACGCTCAAGTACGAGCACATGGATAAATAAACACGAGGGGCCCAGCGCCTCCTCATGCCCGAATCACAGCTTGCAGAGGCCGGCCCGGGGGAGCACCGAAGCTCTTGGCCGGCCTCTTTCTTTCGGGAAATGCCATCGATGCATTCATCGCGGCTGTTGGGAAAGTTCGGGGCGGACGCGTGTTAGAATTCAAATTCGCCCGTTCGGGGCGGACGCGCCATGGCGCGTCCCTACACCAAGGCCACTGAATGTTTTATGATATTTTTTATTATATAGATGATAAATGGGCCGGATTGACGACGAAACCGTAAGCAAGATACTTGATACCGCCGATATAGTGGAGGTGGTAAGCGACTTCGTGAAGCTGCGTCGCTCGGGCGCGAACTATAAGGGACTCTGCCCCTTCCACAACGAGCGCACACCGTCCTTCTCCGTCAACAAGGCCCGCAACATATGCAAATGCTTCAGCTGCGGCAAGGGCGGCTCGCCCGTCGGCTTCATCATGGAGCACGAGCAGATGACCTATGTGGAGGCCCTGCGGTGGCTCGCAAGGAAATACAACATAGAAATAGTCGAGCGCGAAGTCTCGGACGCCGAGCGCGAGGCAGCCTCTGCGCGCGAGGCCATGTTTGCGGCCAATGAATTCGCCCTCAAGCATTTCGAGAGCAACCTCACGGACACTGACGAAGGCCGCAACATCGCCCTCGCCTACTTCCGCCGCCGCGGCATCAACGACGCGATGGTGAAGCGCTTCCATCTCGGCTACTCCCTCGAGAAGTCCAATACCTTCTATACCACGGCCGTCTCCAAGGGATTCAGCGAACAGGTACTCGTGGATTCCGGACTCTGCATCCGCTCCGACCGCGGGGACTGCTATGACCGTTTCCGCACGCGCGTTATTTTCCCGATACACACCGTCTCGGGCCGCGTCGTGGGTTTCGGCGGACGCACCATGCGTTCCGACAAACAGGGCGCAAAGTACGTCAACTCGCCCGAATCCATCATCTATTCCAAGAAAAAAGAGATTTACGGGCTTTATCAGGCCAAGAGCGCCATAGCGAAGAAAGACAAGGCCATCATGGTCGAGGGTTACATGGACGTCATCTCGATGCACCAGTCAGGGGTTGAGAACGTCGTGGCCTCCTCGGGCACCTCGCTGACGCAGGAACAGATCCGCGCGCTGATGCGCTTCACTCGCAACATCACGGTAATCTACGACGCAGATGCGGCCGGCATCAAGGCCTCGCTGCGAGGAATCAACCTGATTCTTGCGGAGGGGCTCAATGTCCGCGCCCTGCTTCTTCCCGAAGGCGACGACCCGGACAGTTTCGCGCAAAGCCACAGCTCCACGGAGGTAGAGGAATACCTCAAGGAACACGAGCAGGACATCATCGCCTTCATGACGGACATCCTGATGAAGGACGTGGCGCCCAACGACCCCATAGCGCGCGCGAAGGTAATCAACACCATCCTTCAGACCGTGGCAATGGTCGAGGACAACATCACCCGCATGAGCTATGTGGCCCAGTGCGCCAGGACATTCGGCATGAGCGAGGATGTCATAGCCCTTCAGCTCAAGCGGTTCGTCGCCCTCCGGGAGGAAACCATCGAGCGCGAGGCCCAGCGGGCACGGGCGCAGGAAAGCATCCGCGACCTTGACGAAAATAAAAAACAGCCGGAAAACCCGTCTGGGACCGAAACCGCCGGCGTCCCTGCCGGAGACGAAATATCCCCGGCCCTCACGCAGACTGATGCCGACGTCTCGGCCCTCGCGGGCCTTGACCGGTCGAAACTTCTGCCTTACGAGCTTGTGCTGCTCAAATACGCAGTGCGCTACGGCTCACTGTACCTGTGCGACACGCCAGCCGAGGACGGCTCGATGACAGCGCTCAACGTGGCCGAGTACATCCGGCGCGAGATGGCGGCATATTCCCTGGAGTTCACCGACTCCGGAGTTGCACGCACATTCTCGCGGATACTGGAGATAATCGGGAGCGAGGCTTTCGCCACAGAGCATGAGAACGCCTACCGTCGCTTCAATGACGAGCGCACTGAGGAGGTTGTCCGCGGACGGGAGCAAATCCGGCTTTCGGGCAGCTCGGTTCAGGACATGCAGAAGGCCGACAGCGCCCTCATCGCCAAATGCGACGCGGACCTCTGGGCGAAGCTCGACAGCCACGACAACGAATATCTCCAGCGGCTGCTGTGCTCGTCGCCTGACGACGACATCCGGCGCCTGGCCACAGACATGGCATATGAAAAATACGTGCTGAGCAAGATTCATTCAAAAGGGGGAATCCACCCGACGAGCGAACAGGAACAGCTCGGCTCGCTCGTGCCGCGTGCCATGGTCGAATACCGCGCGGCGATACTCGGCAACCGGCTGGCTGTTCTCAACAACAGACTCAAGGCACTTTCCGCCGGACCCTCGGCGGAACTGCCGGAAATACTGAAAAAAATAGTAGACGTGCAGCGGCGTCAGGCAGAACTTTCGAAATCCATAGGCGACCGTATCATTCTACCCAAACGAAAATAAGAACCATGGACATCTCGGCACACGAGGAAGGATTTTCAAAAATGCAGGAGGTGAAGCGACGTTTCTTCGCCCTCCGCAACGGAATCATAAGCGACACACTCCGTCGCGCAGGCTCGCCATTTAAGGTGATTTTTGGCCTGAATCTCCCGCAACTCAAGGAAATCGCAGATTTCACGGGGAAGGACCGGGAACTCGCGGAGGCCTTGCGGGCCAACGACACTACACGCGAGAGCCTTCTGCTGGCGCCACTGATTTACCCCGGGAATGAACTGACGGAGGAGGAGGCCCGGCGGTGGCTGGCAGACTGCCCCACGGAGGAGGTCAGCGACATGCTGTGCCACGGGCTTCTGCGTCACTGCTCCTTCGCCCCGGAAGTAGCTTTCGGGATGCTCGAAAAGAAGGATGCGACGGATATGGAGGTCTACGGGGCGCTCCGCCTGATTATGAACCTCCTGCAGAGTATTTCTGCGGAGAAATGCCGCGCGGCGGTAAATTCCGCCGACGGGCGCACACCGGCAATACAACGCCTGAAGAGCCGGATTATTGACGAACTGGATTTTTTAGAGGGGACTCCACAGAACTGACCTACGGCAAACTGACGCGACACAGGGGCTCCACCCTGATAACTTACGCGACACAGAACCTCCATCCGGATAACGGAGGGACGGGGAGAACATGGATGCCTGCAATTCCTAATCAGGAATTGAACTGCTTGCGGTAGAAGACGAAGTTTCGGCCGAGGTATTTCTCGCGGACAATGGGATTGTCCGCGAGCTCTTCGGAGGTGCCCTGAAAGAGAATGCGGCCGTCGAAGAGGAGGTACGCGCGGTCGGTGATGTGCAGGGTCTCCTGCGCGTTATGGTCGGTTATGAGGATGCCTATATTCTTGGTTTTAAGCTTATAGACAATCTCCTGGATATCCTCCACGGCAATTGGGTCGACTCCGGCGAAAGGTTCGTCGAGCATGATGAACTTGGGGTCGATGGCCAGACAGCGGGCGATTTCCGTGCGTCGGCGCTCGCCGCCGGAAAGACGGTCGCCGAGGTTTCGGCGCACCTTCTCAAGACGGAATTCGGCGATGAGACTCTCGAGTTTTTCGCGCTGGTAGTCGAGGGGCTTGCCCGTCATCTGGAGGACAGCCTTGATATTGTCCTCGACGGAGAGCTTGCGGAAGACCGATGCCTCCTGAGGCAGATAGCCGATACCGTTCTGCGCCCGCTTGTACATCGGCATGTCCGTGATGTTGAGATCATCGAGGAAGATGCGTCCTTCATTCGGCCGGATAAGGCCTACGGTCATATAGAAGGTAGTAGTCTTTCCTGCGCCGTTCGGTCCGAGCAGGCCGACAATCTCGCCCTGGGAGACATTGATGCTTACATGATTCACCACCGTCCGCTTGCCGTATTTCTTCACGAGATTGTCGGTGCGCAGGACGCCTGAAGGCTCAGGCTCCGGGACGAGTGGACGGTCGTCGCCGAGGATTGCGCTCTGGAGTGTGAAGGGCGAGGGAAGCTCGGCGGCGTGTTTGTCCTGAGCCTCCTGAGAGGGGTCGGAGTTGGTGATTATGTCCATTACTTGCGCTTGAGGCGGGATTCGATGTAGTCGGTGAGAAGGTTGATAGCCACGGTGTTGCTGCCGCCCTGAGGGATAATGAGGTCAGCGAAACGCTTGGAGGGCTCGATATACTGGCAGTGCATGGGCTTGAGCACATCCTGATAACGGTCGATGACCATCTGGGGAGTGCGGCCGCGCTCGATGCAGTCGCGTGCGATGACGCGGATGAGGCGGTCGTCGGCGTCAGCGTCGACAAAGACCTTTATGTCCATCATCTCGCGGAGGACGGGGTCGCAGAGCACGAGTATTCCCTCGACAATAACGACGTCGGCGGGGCGCACCTCGACGGTCTCTTCCTGACGGGTGCATGTGAGGTAGGAGTATGTTGGCATCTGGATTGTGCGGTTGTCCCTCAGTTCCTTCAGATGCCTGACAAGCAGGGGCCATTCTATAGCGGCGGGTTCGTCGAAATTAATCTTGGAGCGCTCCTCGGGGGGAATGTGACCTGAATCCTTGTAATATGAGTCCTGAGGAATCACGGCCACCTCTCCTGCGGGAAAGGAGTTTATTATCTTGTTGACGACAGTCGTCTTGCCCGAGCCGGTGCCTCCGGCTATTCCGATGATTATCATATCTTGCTTGTCGTTTAGTTTCGCGAAATTACGAAAAAAATGTGATTTGTCAATGTGGAACGCGATATTTTTCGTACCTTTGTGGATATTCAAACGCATTAAATCGCCGTGCGAGGCACATATATTTCATCATGGAGTACAATTACGGCCAAGTCTATTCCTTTCCGGTGCTGACCCCGGAGGACGAAAATGAGAATTATTTTTATCTGGAAGCGCGTGACAGTTCGGACAATCCGGTGAGGGTAAGATTGCCAAAGCTTAAATTCCAGCGATCCGAGGGATATCAGGTGCCACCGGTTCTGAATTGCAGGATTAAGGGCGTCTCGGCCGATGGCGTTCCGGCGCTTACGCACGATATAGTTCAGTACGTCAAGGATTTTTACGGACGTCCGGACCAACTCGGAGAAATTTTCGATTTTTACATTGTGGTCCCCACCCAGGAAGGCGACGAGTACATGTTGGTAATGGACGACTACGGTATAATGTACAGGCTCAAGCGGCCGGAAACCCCGGTGCGAAAGGGCCAGAGGGTCAAGGGGCGTTTCTATCAGGCAAAAAACGGCTATCTGAACCTTGCGCTTGTGCGGGAGGCAGCGGATTTCCCGCTGTACACATATGAGGAAGTCTGCGGGGCCATAGGTATGAGCGAAACGGACAGCAAATTCATCCGGCGCCTCATCGGCATACTCCCTGAGCTCGCCACGGTCAAACGGGAAATCGAGGATGAACGCTCGTCGTGGCCGCTGACGGCGCTGCTCGTGATGAACGAGCAGATGCCCCGGTGGTTCATGCAGGCCCGCACGAAGCGAGGAAAGAAAATACTGGACCGCACCATCGAATACATGCGCGCCTTAGGACTTTTCCTGCTGGAAGGCTCGGCGTTCCTCAACTTCCTGCCCGACGAGGAGCGCATGGCGCGACAACAGGAGGTGACGACGCTCGTGGAGGGTGTCAAGCCCTACAAGATGACTCTCGAGAAGGTGAAGAAGGGGACGCACCAGCAGTTCATCACCACCCTGCTCGACCGGCTTCAGAAATCCGGGTTCATCTACCATCCCTCGCGGCAGTTCGCGGTGCTGATGCTGATATTCCGCCTCTTTCCGCAGGAGGTTCAGACCAACCTCGACCGCATTTTCGCGGTGATTTTCGAGCGCAAGCTCTCCAACTGGCAACTTGAGCCATTCCGTCAGGCCTTCATCGAGCAGTTCGACATCTACGTGAAGATGACGCGCGCCGACATAGACGCGCTGCCTCAGGTGGAAAGCACCGAGGAACGCGCGCGGCTCGGCAACCTTCTTACCGCCATAGCCCTTGAGCTCCTCATCGCCGGCAAGGACGGAATGCCCGAGGACCATGCCTCGCGTCTGCGGTCGCTCTTCTACCGGTACGCGTCGCTCGTCAACGCGGAAGCCTCGGAAACGCTGCTTGCGAAGAGCTTCCTCGCGCTGATGGACAGCGACACCTTCGCCCCGGCTTACACCTATGAGAACCTGAAGCAGCAGAAGGTAATGCTGGCCCGCGCGGCCCTTAAGCTCGACGCCCCCGACCCTCTATGCGCCCTGGAGTCGACCCACACCTTCAGCAACGGATATGTGGAATTAGTCGTGGACTCCCAGGGGCTCCGCCTGTGCCGCAGCGGGGTGCGCAATGAGGAACATGCCGCTGTTCCCGCCGGCTGGATGCCATGGCTCTGCCCTCAGATTTCACTCGCGGGCGTCGAGGCTCCGACCCGCTCGGCCACGAAGAACATCAACGAGCGGGCGAAATGGTGGGCTGAGACCGAGCGCGCGCTCTTCGAAAAAGGCGGTTCCGACCCCTCGTCGGCGGCAATCCGGGAACGCATGGTGACGACACCCGTTGTGGGCGACGATGTCTTTGTCCAGCTTACGGGCCTGCGCACGCCCACCGCCGACCGACTGATATTCACCTGCCGGGTGATTGACGACGGCTACGAACCCGTGAACGGCACTATCGAGAGCACGGACATCGTGGGCTATTCCATGCGCTTCGTCGACGACCGCGTGTGGAGCGAGAACGGTCGCGGCCGCATCCTCCGCGCCACGGTCAAAGCCCTGAATCCCGACGGCACTTACCGGTTCTCACTCACGGGCATCATCGAAGACTACTTCCGCGACCGCCTGAACTATGGCGACATTTATTACGCGGGAGTGACGAAAAATCTCGGCGGACGCTTCAGCGCCGTCTGCTCCGAGGGCTTCGGGCTCTTCCTTTACGACCCCGACCACATCAACCCGAAAGTCGGTTCGACCGTAGCATTCAGATACAAAGGCATTACAGCCTCCGGGCTATATGAGGGCGAGATTCTGCATCTCAGCAATGAAGATCACTTCGAGAACGCCAAGAGCCTGACCACTCTTCTGAAGGCCATCGAGGACTACTACTCCTATACGGAAGACGAGCCGGAGGAAGAAGCCGAGGAAATGGAGGAAATCGGGATGATCCGCGACACCGACGAGATACTCTCACGGGAGGATGTGCTCGAGCTTGTGCAGCTGATGCGTTTCAAGGCCATTTCGGCAGAGAAACTCGAGCAGGCATTCGACTATATACATTACGCCCGGCTCCTGGCACGCCTCGCCGATGACGAGGCCATGGCCGCAGACCTGGCGACGCACGCCTCCCTTCTGACGATGATACAGTTCTTCGCCACGAATGACCGACTCGACACCGAAGTTCTCCGCAAGATGCGCTCACGCGTCGAAGGCCGTCCCCTGCTCGAGAATCTCTACCGCCGACTCGACATAATCGGCAAGCTCGGGAACATCGAGGCCGTCAAGGCCCTTGAGGATATCATCGCCTCCCCACACAACGAGCTGGAGAGCAACCTGGCCCGGCTGGCGCTGTCTTACACGCTGGTGAGCCTTGCCTGCGGCGACAACGACGACAAGAAAATAGCCGACGGCATCCGCACCCGCATCAAGAGTCTGCTGAACGTGAACTACGAGGTTCCCAAAAGCAAATACTACGGTTCGGAGAGCCAGTTTGTGGAATTCAAGAGCTCCACGGTGTACAAGGCCGTCAAGCAGGGCCAGAAGAGCCTCCCCGCGGCCGAGGAGCAGCGCTTCGAGCTCCTGCATATCATCGCGGGCTTCCTCAACGCCGCCGGAGGCACGCTCTATATCGGTGTGAACGACCGCGGATATGCCAGCGGCCTGTTCGAGGACATGGAACTCTACCGCCGCGGGCGCCAGAAAGTGGAGGGCGACTGGTACACAATCACCGATGTCGCGTCGCTGGCACTGATGCTCGAGAACCTCGTCCGGAAAAAATATGGCGACGCCCTGAGCCGAAAAGTGAGCGTGTTCGTGGACGACGAGGCCAAGACGCTCAATAAGGACGTGATACGAATTGAGGTCTCTCCATCCTACGAGCCCGTCTACCTCGATGAAAAACTCTTCGTCCGCACGTCGACCTCTACCCGCGAGCTCCGCGACGAAGCGGAGATTGGAAAATTCATGCGCGAGCGCGAAATCCAGAAAAAGGAGCACGAACATGCCGTCAACAAGGAACAGGAAGAGGCGGAGCTCAAGGCGGCGAAGGACCGAATGGCCGAAGAGGCACGGAAATCCGCGGAATCCGCGGGCGGCAAAGCCGCACAGGCAGCCGCAAGCCCGGCGATAGCCGACAATTCCGCTCGAGAAGAGTCTGCCGAAGAGAGAATCGAGACATCCGTATGGAAGCGCAATGAGCTCCACGACGGGGACGATTCCTTTGTCCAGCCGTCCCTTTACCTGTATTTCACAAAGGAAGGCAGGCTCGAATCGAGTACCAGGGACACCTGGCGCGACCAGCAGCCGGGCTGTCTTCTCGCCCTCGCCGTCCTTGAGGAGGAAATCGGCAGCGGATGGCTCTTCGTGGGCTTCGACAACGGCCGGACAATGAAACTGCGGCTAAGCGAAATCATGGAGGACCGCAGTATCCAGCGCGGCCAGATTCTGACGCGCGACGACGCAAGGCCCGTATTCGCGGCGACGGTCGGCGCCGACGGTTTCGCCGTCTGCTTCGGCAGCGACAGAAGCGGCACACTCATGCGCAGGGCTGTGCCCATGGACGGTCTGGAGACCTCTCGTCTCGGAGGCGACACCCGCCCCTTCGCCGCGATATCCCCCGAGCGTGTTCTCGGCTGGGAAGTGGCGCCGTCAAAGAGCTCTTCCCTTCTCTCGGACTGCCTTCCCGGGAAACTTTCGCGCAACTTCGGCTATACAATGCGCGTCAACATCGACAGGCCGGAGGCCCGTACGGCCATGACAACCTTCGCCTCCAAGCTCGGAGGCGCCTTATAACTGATTATCAGACAATGTCAAGCCACAATCCGCTGATAAGCATAATCACAGTCTGCTTCAATCCCGGGCAGACCATCGTACCCACTCTCGAATCCGTCGACAGCCAGACGCTCGACCGGTTCAGGGAGGGGGCATTCGAGCATCTCATAATCGACGGAGCTTCAACCGACGGCACCCTCGAAACCCTCGCCGGCCACGCCCGGGAATACCGCCGGACTGTCAGCGAGCCTGACAGAGGGCTCTACCACGCCATGAACAAGGGCCTCGCGCTCGCCCGGGGGGAATACGTTCTCTTCCTGAACGCCGGCGACCGCTTCCACGGAACCGACGCCCTCGAAAGGATAATGGACGCCGTCGATGGAATGGAGTTTCCGGGAGTAATCTACGGGCAGACCGTACTCGTAGATTCGGCGGGGCGGCAAATCGGCCCGAGGCACCTTCGTGCACCGGAAAAACTTACGCTCGACTCGTTCAAGGAGGGAATGGTTGTCTGCCATCAGGCTTTTGTGGCACTTCACCGCATAGCCGGCCCCTTCGACACTTCCTACCGGTACTCCGCCGACTTCGACTGGTGCATACGCTGCCTACAGCACTCACGTAGAAATGTCTATCTCGGCGAAAAGCCTCTGATCGACTATCTCAGCGAAGGCCTCACCACAAGCCACCGGCGCGCGTCGCTTGTCGAGCGATTCAAAATCATGTCGCATTACTACGGCTTCCTCCCCACCCTTGCGCGCCACGCCGGCTTCGCCTACAGACTCGCGCGCACTCCCAAAGGCAAAGAAAGGAACTGAAAAATGTATCTCATAAACACCACCTTCCAGGTCGAACTGCCGATTGCTGACGAATTCCTTGATGTTCTGGATTATTTCATCTCGGACAATTCAAAGCGGGGCGACCTTCATTCGCCGATACTCAGCCGCCTCAGCACACACCTGTCTGACGAGACAATCGACACGGAGACCTACGCCCTGCAGTTCCGCGTCAGCTCCCGGGCTGTTCTCGACCACTTCCAGCGCTTCGAGCTCAACGCGCTTCTGAAACGCCTCTTCAGCCGTTTCGGGAGCAGGGTCATGTTCTTCACTTCCGTTCTCGAAATCATAAAATGAACGAGGAACTGATTGAAAAAGCAGACCGCGTGATTCTGGGCATAGACCCGGGCTCGAATGTCACAGGCTACGGAATCCTCGGTGTCTTCGGAAAGACTCCGAGGATGATAGCTCTCGGCGTAATCGAACTCACTAAGGCCGGAGACCACTATATGCGCCTGAGCCGGATTCACGAGCGCGTGACAGAAATCGTCGAGCGCTATCTGCCCGACGAGATGGCTATCGAGGCGCCCTTCTTCGGAAAAAACGTGCAGAGCATGCTCAAGCTCGGGCGCGCCCAGGGTGTGGCCATCGCCGCGGCGATAGCCCGGGAGGTTCCGATTACCGAATACGAGCCCCGTAAGATAAAGATGGCCATAACGGGCAACGGCGCCGCCTCGAAAGAACAGGTCTGCGAGATGCTCAGGCGCATCCTCGACATTCCCGTGGAGGACCTGAGGACGAAGCTCGACGCCACCGACGCCCTTGCCGCCGCTCTCTGCCACTTCTACGAGTCAGGCAAACCGGCGGCCGCAAAGGGCCCCAAATCATGGAAAGACTACATAGCTAAGAACCCGGGTAAAGTGCTCGGAAACATCTGACATGGACGACGAACTGAAAGAACTGGAGCGCCTGCGCGGCGAGCTCCATCTCCACAACCACCACTACTATATCGAGAACGCGCCGGTAATCAGCGACCGCGAGTTCGACATCCTGATGCACCGTCTCGAGGAGCTTGAGGCGAGGCATCCAGAGGCATTCGACCCCAATTCCCCGACACAGCGACCGGGTTCGGACATAGCCAAGGGCTTCGTGCAGGTTCCCCACGTCTATCCCATGCTCTCGCTTGCCAACACTTATTCCGTTGAGGAAGTAGACAGCTGGGTGCGGGGCGTCGAACGTCTGACAGGTTCGGACCGCACGGCCCTTTGCGGAGAGCTCAAGTTCGACGGCACGGGAATTTCCCTCATCTATGAGCACGGGCGCCTCGTGCGCGCAGTGACGAGAGGCGACGGTGAAAAGGGCGACGATGTGACCGACAACGTCCGCACAATCCGTACCATCCCGCTCGTGCTTCAGGGCGAAGGCTATCCCGATTTCTTCGAGCTCAGGGGCGAGATAGTCCTTCCGTGTAAGGCCTTCAACAGGCTCAACGCACAGCGGGAGGAAGCCGGAGAGAGCCTTTTCGCCAATCCGCGCAACGCCGCCGCCGGCACGCTGAAGATGCAGAACTCCGCGGAAGTGGCGCGCCGCGGGCTTGATGCCTACGTGTACTATCTCCTTGGGGAGGACATTCCCTATGCCACCCACTACGATGCCATGCAGGCCGTTCGTTCCTGGGGCTTCAAGGTCAGCGACGCGATGACTCTCCTCACGAGCATCGACGAAGTCGACGCTTTCATCCGGAAATGGGACGAGGAACGCCATGCGCTCCCCGTTGCCACCGACGGGCTTGTATTCAAGGTCAACGACCTTGCCCTCCAGCAGGAACTGGGGCTTCGCGCGAAATCGCCGCGCTGGGCCGTGGCATATAAGTTCGCGGCTGAGCGGGCGCTCACGCCTCTTCGTTTCGTAAGCTTTGACGTCGGGCGCATGGGAATCATCACTCCCGTCGCCAACCTCGAGCCGGTACTTATCAGCGGCACGATAGTCAAGCGCGCCTCGCTCCACAACGAGGACATCATGAACGCACTCGACATCCACGAAGGTGACCATCTCTATGTCGAGAAAGGCGGTGAGATTATTCCCAAAATAACAGGAGTGGACGAAAGCGCCCGGCGCCCCGGTGCCGGGAAGGTGCGTTTCGTCAGCCACTGCCCCGCATGCGGAACACAGCTCGTCCGGGTGGAGGGCGAGGCCGCCTGGGTATGTCCGAACAAATGGGGCTGTCCGCCGCAGATTGTCGGCCGCATCGAGCATTTTGTGGGACGCAGGATGATGGATATAGACGGCATAGGCGAGGAGACGGCCTGGGACCTGTACAATGCGGGCTTCGTGCGCAATTTCTCCGACCTGTACAGACTCACGCCAGAACAGCTCATGCAGATCGAGGGCTTCGCACAAAAGAGCGCCGAGCGCGTCATAGAGGGAATCCGCCGGAGTTGCGAAGTGCCCTTCGACAGAGTTGTCTACGCCCTTTCCATTCCATTTGTCGGAGAGACGACGGCCAAGAAAATCGCCCGTACCGTCGGCGACATCGACAGGCTCATGACCATGACCCGGGCCGAGCTCGAGAGCATAGAGGATGTAGGGCCTCGCATCGCCGAGAGCATACTCGACTATTTTGCCACGCCCGTCAACCGCGAGGCCGTCGAGGCCCTTCGCGCGGCAGGCGTGAAGATGGCCATGGACAAGGACGAAAATTCCGGACCGACCGATGACACTCTTGCCGGGAAAACAGTCGTGATCAGCGGCGTATTCACCCGCCACTCACGCGACGAATACAAGAATCTAATTGAAAGGCACGGTGGCAAGAACGCGGGATCTGTGTCGAAAAAGACCGACTTTATCCTCGCGGGCGACAACATGGGCCCTGCAAAACTCGAGAAAGCCCGCTCGCTCGGCGTGCCCCTGATTGACGAAGACGAATTCCTCAGAATGTTGAACATCGAATAAGAGCCAATCCATTATGCACATAATCGCAGACAGCAGCAACACCCGTACCGAATGGGTACTCGTCGACGGCGAACAGGTTGAGGAGAGGGCTTTCACCACGAGCCTCAATCCCTTCTTCATGTCGCGGAGGGAAATCTCCCATTCCATACGTCTCGAACTCCCCGACAGCTTTTTCAAGCGCCGCTGGGACCATGTCTGGTTCTACGGCGCGGGATGCAGCGCGAAAGACAAGGTAAAGACCATGGAAATGTCGCTCGTCGCGCAGTTCAAGACTCCCGTCACCATCAACTCTGACCTCCTCGGCGCGGCTCGAGGACTTCTCGTCCACGAGCCGGGGCTTGCCTGCATACTCGGCACGGGTTCCAATTCCTGCCTTTACGACGGGACGGAGATTGTCAAGAGCGTTTCGCCTCTGGGCTTCATCCTCGGCGACGAAGGCTCGGGCTCGTACCTCGGCAAGCAGCTGATAGCTGACGTTCTCAGAGGTATCGCCCCGAAGGAGCTGTGCGAGGCATTCCTTGATGAATTTTCCGTGACCCCTAACAAGCTCATGGACGATGTCTACTCGACGCCGCTTCCGGCGAGGTCACTTGCCAGATACTCGGCCTTCCTCGCCTCGCACTCCGACCACGAATATTGCATAAAACTCGTCTACGACAGTTTTATGGCATTTTTCCGCCGGAATATCGCATTCTATGACTACAAGAGCACTCCCGTCAGCTTCGTGGGCTCGACCTGCATGGCCTACAGGCCCATTCTCGAGGCCGCGGCGGAGGTTTTCGGACTGAAAATCGCGAAGACAATCCCCTCCTCGATGCCGGGACTCATCAGATACCACTCCAAGGACTGAACCATTAACATTATAATATGAACAGACTCACCAACACTATCGCAATGGGCGCAGCCTCCATGCTTCTGCTCAGCGCCGCCTCCTGCGTGCAGAGCGACGGCGCCAAAGACGATGCCTCGTCAATGCCGCGGCCTGCCTTCACGGCTCCCGCGGACAGCGTGTTCAATATCGACGCCCTCGAGGCGCTCGGGCGTGTCGGCGCTCCTTCGGTTTCGCCGGACGGAAAGACCGCGCTTTTCGCAGTGACTTTCGAGGACCTCGAAGGCAACACCTCACACACTGACCTCTACACACTCGACCTCGAGGCCGAGAATGCCTCTCCCCGCCGTCTCACCGACTCCGACAAGAATGAGGCCGGAGCGGTCTGGATGGCCGACGGCAAGACCATCGCATTCATGTATCCCGACAAGGACGACAAGATGCAGCTGTGGACTATGAATTCCGACGGCACGGGCCGCACGCAGGCCACGGAGCACGAAGGCGGCATCTCCGGCTTCCTCTTCTCGCCCGACGAGTCGAAAATCGTGCTTATCGGCAACGTCAAATATGCCCGCACGGCAGCCGACATATACCCCGACCTTCCCAAGGCCACAGGACGGGTAATCGATGACCTAATGTACAAGCACTGGGACGAATGGGTAACAGAAATCCCCCACCCCTTCATCGGCAAATTCGACGGCAGGAAGGTTTCCGAAACCAAGGACATCATGGCCGACGAGCCCTATGAATCGCCCATGAAGCCCTTCGGCGGCGTGGAGTCCTTCGCCTGGAGTCCCGACAGCAAAATTCTCGTCTACGTCTCCCGCAAGAAAACCGGTCTCGAGTACGCCATCTCCACAAACTCCGACCTCTTCGCCTATAATGTCGAAAGCGGCGAGACACACAACCTTACAGAAGGCATGATGGGCTACGACACGATGCCCGCCTTCTCGCCCGACGGCTCGAAACTCGCCTGGCTGAGCATGGAGCGCGACGGCTACGAGGCCGACAAGAACCGCCTCTTCGTCATGGACTGCCAGACCGCCGAGAAACGCGACCTCACTGCCGACTGGGACTACACCATCGACGAATTCGCCTGGCGCCCCGACGGGAAGAGCCTGTATTTCATCGCCGCCAAGGACGGCGTGACCCCCGTATTCTCCATCGACGCCGCTTCCGGAGCTGTGACCACTCTCGTTCAGGAACAGGCCGACTACAATTCTCTCGCTCCCGTAGGCAACGACCGGCTTCTCACCAAGCGCCACTCGATGCTCCGTCCCGACGAGATTTTCTGCGTGACCATCAATGGCGACAAGGCTGAGGCCAAGGCCCTCACGGACGTCAACGGCCCCGTCTTCGAGAAGCTCGTGATGCCTAAGGTCGAGGCCCGCATGGTGCCCACGTCCGACGGCAAGGAGATGCTCACATGGATTGTCTATCCTCCCCGCTTCGACGCATCGAAGAAGTATCCCGCCATCCTTTACTGTCAGGGCGGTCCTCAGCAGGCTGTCAGCCAGTTCTGGAGCTACCGCTGGAACCTCGCGCTCATGGCCTCTAACGGCTACGTGATGATAGCCCCGAACCGCCGCGGCCTCCCGGGCTTCGGCACGGAATGGGAGGAGCAGATTTCCAAGGACTATCCCGGCCAGAACATGCGCGACTACCTCGCCGCCGTCGACGACATGAAGAAGGAACCGTACATCGACGCCGAGCACATCGGTGCCACAGGCGCAAGCTACGGCGGCTTCAGCGTCTACTACCTCGCCGGCATCCACGAGGGCCGCTTCGCCGCCCTACTCGCCCACGCCGGCATCTTCAACATGGAAGCACAGTACCTCGAGACCGAGGAGATGTGGTTCGCCAACTGGGACATGGGCGGCGCATACTGGGAGAAGGACAACGCCGCAGCTCAGCGCACCTTCGCCAACTCGCCTCACCGTCTCGTCGACAAATGGGACACGCCCATCATGATTTCCCACGGCGAATACGACTACCGCATCCTCGCCTCGCAGGGTATGGCCGCCTTCAATGCCGCCAAGCTTCGCGGCATCCCCGCCGAGATGGTAATCTATCCCGACGAAAACCACTGGATTCTCAAGCCCCAGAACGCCGTGATGTGGCAGAGACTCTTCTTCCGCTGGTTCGACAAATGGCTCAAGCCCGCGTCCGAAGCAACTTCCGCCTCAGAAGAGAAGTAATCAGCGCTCAAAATCCCAGAAATCCGCAGCCGCCGACCACGGTTGCGGATTTTTTCGTATTTTTGCAAATTATGAAAACACGGGAAAAATTCACAATCAGCTACCGCACATACGATTCGCCTCTCGGAAAGATGATTCTCGGCGAAAACGAAGGAAGGCTATGCCTTTCAGACTTTTTCACATCCGATGGAGACTACGGCAAGAACACGAGGAGACTGCTCCTGCGCATAAACGGGGAACTGGCGGAGGACCAAACCAACCCGCTCCTTGACGAAGCCGTCCGCCAGCTCGAGCTCTATTTCTCTGGAAGCCTCCGCCATTTCAGCCTGCCCTTCATTGACACCGGAAGCGACTTCGCCCTGGCCGTCCGCGCCGGAATGCGAGCGATACCCTACGGTGAAAGCCGCTGCTACGCCGAACTTGCGCGCGAGGCCGGACACCCCGGCAGCTTCCGCGCCGCGGGCGGAGCCGTGGGGGCCAATCCCCTCCTTGTATTCTTCCCCTGCCACCGCGTGCGCCCCGCCGACGGCTCTCTCGGCGGCTTTGCAGCGGGTCCGCGCATCAAGGCCGCGCTGACAGCCCTCGAAGAAAAATTTGCGGATAAAAGTATATTTTCGTAACTTTGAGCGAATAAGGCCATATCGGCAGTTCATCCAACAATCACATCAGTAATGCCATGGATAATCTTGAAGGATTTGACATATTCGAGGGTCTGGACCCCGAGAAAGACAAATGGGACGCTCTTGTCGAAGCAGCGGTGCGCGGAAACGTCGTGCCCGTCATAGGCCCGGACGTTCTGTGCGATTTACGGACGCCCGGAATGAACGTCAATGAGTTCATAATATCCACAATCGACACCCAGCTACGCCTTCCGACCCGCCACAGGACCTTTTCTCAGCTCGTCTACGATCCCGAATTTCTGGCGCGTCTCGCGGAAGCCACCCGACAGCCGAATGCCACCCGGGAAAGCATCTACGGGCTTGTGAGCAACATCTTCGCTAACCGCCGGAACGTGGAACAGAATTTCCGTCCCTCGGGATTGCTGATGCGTCTGCTCTCGCTGAGGCTCTTTCCTTTCGTCATCACCACGAGTTTCGCGCCCGTGGTCGAGGATGCGATGAAACGAGTGTGGGAAGGACGCGAGGTGCGCGTACTTTCATTCAGCAACGATCCTTCCAAGGACCGTAAGCCCGGGACAGGCGACATATTCTCTAAGGAGGACATGGATGTTCCTACGGTGTATTATATGTTCGGCCGCACTCCGGGACAGGCGCACCGTTATGTATTGACGGACAATGATATGCTCGACTTCTGCAAAAGCTGGATGAGCGTCCAGACCCGACCGGACAACCTGTGTGAGCAACTGCGCGACAAATACCTGCTGATGCTCGGTTGCGGCTACAGCGACTGGCTCTTCCGCTTCATATGGTACTGCATGAACAAGACTCCGGACACAAAGACCAAGGGTCTGATGGCCAAGGACGACAAGACCCACGAAAGCCTCGTCGAATATCTCAGGCGCATCGACACCTTCCTGCCTGCGAACAAGAGCCCGGAGGAAATCGTGGAGGAAATAGAGCGTCGCGTTGGCGAGTACCGTGAGCAGCATGACAATGACCGGTTCAGCCGTCCGCCGAAAAAGGGTTGCGACGTGTTCCTGTCCTATTCCCGGTCAGACTCGGAAGTTGCAGAAACGCTGTACAGGTTCCTTACGGACAAGGGGCTGAGCGTGTGGTATGACCGCAACAACCTGCTCGGCGGCTCGAAGTTCATGACTGAAATCGAAGACGCGATAGCCTCGGCGAAGACCTTCGTTCCCATAATCACCTCGAATATCGCGCGTGAGGCGATGGATGCCCACGTCTACCGAAAGGAGTGGCTGAAGGCCATCGATATTCAGAAAAGCGTCGGCGAGGCCCGCAATTTCATCTTCCCACTTGCAGAGGAAGGCCTCGACTTCTATTCCATAGACATCAACCGCGAGCTCAAGGCCCACAACGCCGTGACCTATGGTCCGGACATGGACTTCACGCCGTTGCTCGAAAGCCTGTATACGGCCATCGACGCCCTGAACCGTTTCAAGAACTGATTTCTCCTTAAAAATATGGAAAGACAAGACACTCCGCAGACAAATCCCTGGCTGGGACTTCAGACCTATAAGGAAGGAGAAATATTATACGGCCGGTCGGAGGAAATCCGCATACTTTCGGGGCTTGTGCTCCGCAACACCCAGACCGTAGTCTTCGGCCGCTCGGGCATAGGCAAGTCGTCAATCCTCAACGCCGGTGTCTTCCCCGTTGTGCGCCGGCATGGCGTCGTGCCGGTGTCGGTGCGCCTCGACCATTCCGGCGATATGGCCTCCTACATCAGACAGATCAAAGCGGCGGTCAAGAAAGCCTTCGAGCCCCTTGAAAAGGAAGGAAAGGTCACTGAAACCGAGCTCGCCCCGGCCTCGGAGGAGGAGACGCTCTGGGAATATTTTCACCGCGTGGAGCACCGCGATGCTGAAGGCCGAATAGTCCGCCCGCTTGTGGTCCTAGACCAGTTCGAGGAGATTTTCACGCTCCAGTCGGACCGGCGCGTCCGGGACAGTTTTTTCAGCCAGCTTGCCGATCTTATAAATAATGTGATGCCCGAAGGACTTTCGGACAGCCTGAAAAGTGAAAATCCGACAAGCGAGGGCGATTATGAAGAAGTAGGCGAAGGTCTCGACCTCGGACTCGACTCACTTTCGACCGCCGACTCGCTCTACCTTCAGGGCTCGGAATTTCATCTCGTATTCACGCTGCGCGAGGACTTCCTGAGTGCTCTCGAGCGCAACACCACCGACATCCCCGAGTTGCGGAACAACCGCTACAGCCTCCAGCCTATCAATGAGGAACAGGCTGCTGAAATCATCATGCGTCCGCGCCCGGGACTGATAAGCACGGAGGTCGCACGGCTCATCATCAGCCGAGTGACGGGCGAGAACGACTTCGAGCTCGACGGCATCCCGGAAATTCAGGTTGACTCCGCAATCCTCTCGCTTTACCTGAGTTGCATCTACAACAAGATGGTGGAGGAAGGCGAACACAGCGTGAGCCGGAAACTCGTGGAAACCTACGGCGACAACATCATCGAGGAATTCTACACCGAGGCCATCTCGGGACTGCCGGAGAGCACCGTGGAGTATCTCGAAGACACGCTCATCAACGAGGACGGACGCCGCGACAACCGCTCGAAAAAGACCGTGATGCGCGAGGGACATCTCTCGGAAACCGAAATCGAGCGTCTGACCGACAAGGTCAAGTTGCTCAGGCAGTTTTCCTACGGCAAGGAACTCCGCATAGAATTCATCCACGATGTACTCTGCCCGGTAATCGTAAAGCGCCGCACGGGCCGGGCCGAGGAGAAACGCATCGCTGCAATCACCGAGGCGGCTGCCCGCGAGCGTCGGAAGTCACGAAAGAACATTCTGATAGTCTCGGCGATAGCCGTCGGCGTGGCTGCCACAGCCATCGGCATCTATCTCTGGAACCAGTATCAGAACGTATGGACGGTCGAGGAGGCCTACCCTGCCTATGAGACGCAAGACGGCTGGCCCGTGGGCATCGGGCCAAGGATGAGCGCCGAAGAGATTAGCCACACGCCCCGCTACTATATCCTCAGCAAGAAAGGCCACAGCGCGCCCCACTTCACGACCGTGAGGGTCGGAAGCTCGAATGAAATCCCGCCGGAGAGTCCGATGCATACGCCCTTCGAGCTCAGCAACGATGAATTCAAAACTGATGATTGCGAATTCAACAAACTGCTCATCCGATCGAGAAGCATTGAATTTATCCCCAATATCGACGGAAAAATTGACTATATGGCTTTCATGGATGCCTCGGGCGCGCCTGTATTCAACGCCAAGGGATATTTGGGCGATCGGACAATGACTTTCTCCTTCACAACCCCGGACGGTAAACCATTGACCATGGATGAGAACTCGACGGACCGCGTACGAGTGTCGCTTGACAGCCTCGGCTTAGTCTCCTCTATCTCCTTCTACGATGCCCAGGGTGTTCGCCGAAAACACGGAGTCTACGGCTATAACAAGACCGTTGACCCTGTTGCCGGAAGCGTAGAGATCACGGCCCTTGACGAATTCAGTCTGCTTTTTACGGAAAAAACTATCAACAGTGTCAAACTGACCTTCCTTGGCAATGGCACGACCGAAGAAGTACGTTCTTATATCTCTGACTCTGACGGAAAAAAGATTACAATAAGTAACCGAACAATAACAAGCCCGGAGAAAATAGAAAAATATTCGGCAGACGGAGAACTTGTCGAACAATGGAATCTGATGACAGACCCGCGGGGGAACATTATCCGAAAGGAATCCCCTTATGTCTCAGAATATTATACCTATGATTCGAAAGGCCGACAAACCGATTATGAGTATCTGAACTCAACGGGTGATACAATTGATGTAAGGCACCGCTACGATGAAGAAGACAGGCTTGTTTTCTTTGAAAAAAAACATAACGGAACTTTGGAGGACTTCTTCAAGGAGATACGTCAAAACAATATCGTTATGACAGAGACACACGATAGCGTTATGATAGACTCGACGCTTTCTAACGGCCGGCACTCGTTGACTTACTATGAAAAAGACGGCAGTCCCGCCAACAGGATGTCTAAGGACGGACTGAAACTCCATCGTATTGTCACGCAGGACTCTCCGGATGGCATCAAGGAAATATGGCGCTATGTTTATTCGGATGGCGAAATCCGGCCGTTTGAACACAAGGACTATGCTTTCCACGAAAGGCTGAAGCATGATGCGGAGGGCACACTTCTCTACGAGCAAGGCTTTGACCCTGACGGCAAAGTTCGGTATTCGATGATGTACTTTTACCGCAACGGGCAGTGCATCGGACGCGCGGCCATGGGCATCGACGGCGGTCCCGTCCGCTGTCCCAATTGGGAAATCGAGAATTTCGGTTATTACAAGATGTATTTCAACCGCGACAACAGCGGAGAATATACGCAGTTGCGGTCCGTTAACGAAGCCGACGTTCAGTCCTCGCTATTCTGGTCTACTGAAAACAAATATTTTACTGTAGGATACCCAAACTTAAAAGGATGCAAGGTAGAACTCAATTTGGAAAGTGGAGCTCCGCTGAATTATGCAGTATATATCCAGAAGCCTTATTCGCAGTTTACGGCTATGAAAGCCGAAAACCTCGCCAGTGAGCGACGCTTCGCGCATCTCCTCGACCGCGATAATCCGCTCTATCGCGCAGGCCTTCGCGACGGCGATATCATTGTGTCGCCCAATGAGCTCCGCGGAGCCAAGACCATCGAGACTATAGCCTTCCGCAACGGCAAATACTCAAAACGGACCATCAAACTTGAGGCTCCCCTCACCCCCGCAGACCTCCGAAGTCTCCACATCCACCCCCTCCGAATCACCGTTGAAGAAGAGGATTACCTGCAAGACTCATTGAAGAAATGAAACAGCGAATTATTACAATAACGCTTGCGGCTGTACTCTCCGCGTTCTGCACCTTCGGGCAAACCTTCTCTTCCGGTTCGTCAATCAGCAGACTCCTGCGAGGAATGGACCGGAAAGAGGGCAATAAAGTTGGTCTGTCCCGAAGCGAAGGCAAACCAATGGTGCGTTCCTATGTCGAGAACCTGGATATACACACCGCTGATCGATGGACCGCCGATACTGTGTATTTCGAAGAAGTGGAGCGCCGCACCAGCTGGATTGTCGGCAAGAGCGAGCCACTCAGCAAGCAAAGCCTACGTCTCGGCAAAACCTACTTTATGCTCACCCGCAAAAATAGCACCGGCCACTACCTGCGCGTGGAACTCACCGACACCCTCGGCACCACGCCGCCCGTGATGCAAAACCTTTTCGCAGGGATTTCCGAAAAATATGACCTCTATTATCCTGATGAACTTGCGGGATGGACGGAAAGGAACAGCAAAATACATCGCATTGACTTTCTTCCCAGCAACGACGGGTCCGGGATTTGCGGTGAAACGGCATATATGCACGACGGCACCACAGTACATCAAATGCAGCATGAACAGATTTCTGACACTCAGGCCGTAATTTCCTATCTGATAAATGCCGATGACAGCGGATATGTTCAGGTTGTGAACCTTGTCCGCCCGTATTATTATATTCCTCCGACCTATCTGCTGGTAAGTTATGGCAAAAACGGAGAGTACAGTTCAATAAGCCCGATAGACGGTCAGGGATGGCCAATAGCAAAAAAATGAGACTAAAATATCTGCCCTTCGTCATTATTTTCATACTTCTCGGAGGGACAATCATGGCCAACCGTCCGAGGCCTATTTCAGAAAGCCTGAGGTCGGCCCCGACGCATCAGGAGCCCAAAGAAAAGGTAAAGACAAGGAAGCGTGTCGTTACAATAAAGGATGACACGATATATTGCAGGACTTTCCGCGACTGCTTGGGCTGGCCTATGCCTATCGACACTATAAAGAACAAAGCGGCAAAGAAAGCGGGAAACGTAATCCGTCTGTCCAACCGCAACAAGGCCGGCCACTTCTGTCGTCTCGAATTTTTAGGTCTGGACTTCTCGCCGAGAGGGGATTTTTACACCCCCGGAATACTTGAATTCTATCCCGATTCCATGAAGCATCCGACTGCCGCGAGTATGGAGATAAGCCGAGTGGATTTCCTCTCAAATTCGTCAGGTGACAGGGTTTTAGAAGAAAGGTATTACGATATCAACAACCAATTGCTGATGTATACTGTACGCCATACGGTAAAATACAATCCTCTGACAGTTGATGAACTATATTTCCAAGCATCAGGACTGGGGATGCCTCTAATCAAAACTCAGGATTCAACCGTACAGATTCAACGGATTGTGGTATATCCCGACAGCAATACTAATATTTCCCGCATTCACCAAGGCCCATGGCCCGTCTTTCACCCTGACGGTGCCTTTATGATTAAGCAGACTTTTAACCCTGCCGACAAATCCAGCTGTATGCAATATCTGGATTATTATATGAATCCGATGATAGCGACCAACGGTGTTGCCGGAGAAATCGACTACTACGGCAAAGACGGATTGCTTGATTCCGCCATTTTCATCGACACGGACGGAAAACCACTGGAGGCAAGGATAGATTGCGAGAACCCGGAATACGGTAATACTTACAAAACCATAGTTTCATATAATAAACTCGGAATGATGGAGAGCATGTCAAGGTTCCGCCTCAATGGTGAACCGGCGGAGGGCAGAAACGGCACTCACCGCCTGATCACAAAATATGACTCGGTCGGCCGCCCAGTTTCTCTGCAAGCCTTTGACCGCTGTGGAGCGCCGTCCTTATTTGACGACACCAATTGGGCCTCTCAGGAATTCAAATACGACAGTTGTGGAAATGCGATCGAATACCATCTCACCGGACCTAAAGGAGAGCCCATTGCTAACGGCGAGGGCATAAGTTCATTCTACCGTACGTATAATCAATCGGAACTATTGGCTTCTCTCGAATATGGTCCAGACAATGATGGGAAAGAACATCTTATCGGGAGGATGGAGGTGCTTCCTGACAGCATTGTAACATATTTTGATAATGGTGTGAGATATGTCGTTTGCTACGACAGCCTCAGGCGTCCAGTTTCTGCACGGTATATCAGCGAGACTGGGGTGCTCGATCAGAGCCAGACTCCGGCATATTCGAGCTACAGCTATCCTGATTCGTATGGCTCTTCAACATGCACTTTCATTCGGGAATTTGATGCCAGAGGCAATTTACAGGCACTCAGCGCCGTGGATTCTTCAAAATGCACTAATCTTGTTCAATCATTCGACTCCACCGGGATGCTTAAAGAGTCAAGGATCGAACAGGCTTCGAAGGATTGGAAAGCAGTCGAAGAACTCAAGAGCGTCAATCGCTATGGGGTGCCCTGCCGAAGAGAAAGCCCGGACAAGACTTCGTCCCTGAGAATGACGTACAAACAAACACTCACCGGAGAAATGTATGACATCCGCGGAATCGATGAGTTTGGCGAAGATGACTATATGGTTTTCTACGGCATTCCAGCAGTCCATGTGTTTCACAATTCTCCTCTTTACAATTCTTCCATATGGCTTGACGAAGATAAGAATCCGGTAGATTCATCGACAATAGAACGACTTCCCAAGTATATGTCGATTGAGGTGACAGACTCCTCTGCGTATAATCTTGGAGTAAAGGACAATGACCTTATTCTCACCTATGGTCCGGACTATGCGGTCACACACAACATGCGACTGGAAGAAGCATATTCCGGCTGGACGGTAGCCGAAACGACCCTTGCGGACGAAGATAAAGAAATGACCGTCTTTCGAATCGATTCCGTTTCACCGGAAAAATGTTTCATAAGGACTATCAGTTTGCCCAAAGGGCGGACAAAAGACCTGGGATTTGTCTCACATCTCACCTATAAAACAAGAAAACAGGAGGAACGCATTCGCCGGACGACTGTCGGTTCAAATATTTTCAAAGCTAAGACCGACAGAGATTCTTTAGTCCAAATTTTTACTTTGAATTATAAGTCAGCTGATATAGTGGACACCGCCGGTCTTGGAGCGCAGGAAAGTGGTCATGGGATTCTGCTTAAAGCTGAATTCTCCAAACTTCCGGACTGGTCGTGGACTATAGGTGACAAAGAAGACGAATTCTTTCCGATGCTTTCAACTGCATTTCATATTAATCAGTCCTATCCGAATGCCGGAATTCAGTGTCGGTATACAGTATTTGACGGTAAACATATACTTCAGTTTACCGATTCTCTAAAGAATGAGAATGAGATTTTTGTTCCGAACAAAGGAGTCTTACGGCCCTTGCAGTTGGCTAAGTTAGCTAAGTTGGATGAATTAACACCTTCCTTGAAGACGGAGACGCTCCCCGAGGAAATCAAGGTCTCCTGTGCTTTCTATCTGTGGAATTTATATCCTAAGACAGCTGTAGAGATATATGAATCATATAGTGGAGAGCTCCCGACAGAGGCTCTGGAACATCTTATTAAATACTATTCGACAGATTGCAAGGACAAAAAGAAAGTCAAGCTATATAAAAAACAGCTTAAAACATCCCGGAGTTTCTCTGAAGATATTGATATAATTAATTTTGAAGATTATTATTAATGACAGTATTCGTTAGCGAAATGAGACTACGACTTCTGACTATCTCACTTATGGCGTTTTTTCCTGCGCTCGGGGCTTTCGGGCAGTCTTTTTCTCCGGGTGCGTCAATCAGTAAGCTGTTGCGCGGAATGGAGCGGAAAGAGGTGAAGAAGCCCGGAGACGGTGAAGCTCCGGTTGTGCGTACATATGTCGAAAACAAGGACATCCACACCGCGGACCGATGGACGGCTGACACCGTATTCTACGAGGACGTGGAAAGAAAGTTCAGCTGGATTGTCGGCAAGGGCGAGCCCGTGAGCAAGAAAGCTCTCAAGCCCGGAAAATGCTATTTCATGCTCACACGCAAAAGCAACACGGGCCACTACCTCCGCGTGGAGCTAACAGACACCGTCGCACACACTCCGCCCGTGATGCAAAACCTTTTTGCGGAATTGCTGTACGACTATAATTTCACGCCGGAATACGTCAAGGCACAGGAATGGTGGTTTGAGAAAGGGCGAAAAATCCATCGCACGGATTTCACACCAAGCGCCGACGGTCGGCACATAGTTGCCGAAACGGCATATCTTTCCGACGGAATGATTGCTCACCGTATGACGCATGAGCTGACCTCTGAAAACCGCGCCATAGCCTTCTATTTTACATCCATGCGCATGGCTGTCATGACCGATGAAAGCTATCGGCAGCCGACAGGCATGATAATAGACTACAAGCCTGACGGTACTTACAAGACTCTCACCCCGATTGATGCCGACGGCTGGCCGATAGCAAGAAAATGAAAGCGAAGAACATTGCCCTGATAGTCCTCGGGCTCGCAGTCGGCGCGAGCTGTTTCGCCGATAGTCCGAAAGGTCTTCTTGAGAGTCTGCGCCCGGCAAAGCCAGGTGTGACGGCGCGAAAAATCACGCCGCCGCGACCTCCGCGCAATATCATAATCGTGGAGAAGGACGATACAATCTACTGTGTGTCGACTATTTCCTACAAGAACTGGCAGATACCGCTGGACACCGTTCCGAAAGAGGATGCCGAGGATTATCCTTTCATAATCAGGCTCTCCAACCGCAACAAACGAGGGCACTATTGCCGTATCGAAATGCTCGGCAAGGGACTTTTGCCGAGCACATACTCCCTGTCTCAGACTGCGGGATGGGTGCCGGACTCACTCCTGAACACCGCCTACCAGGTGCTCGACATCAGCCGTTGCGATTACCTCACCGACTCGGAAGGCGAGTTTGTGACAGAAGAACGTCTGTACGGACTCGACAATGAACTTCTGCTTACAACAGTATACAATGTCGGTCAGGAAGACCTGTCGCAGATTGATGAGAAATCCTTCTCGCCGCAGGGCTTGCCGATAAACCTGGCTCATCTCCCGGGCAATGAACAAAAGGGACTGACTTGCCTCGTGATGTATCCCGACGGAAACTCGCGGATCAAGGCCCTGCACAGCGGCCGCACAGTATACCCCCGACAGGACGGCACATTTTACCTGCTCGAGACCTTCGGCAAGGACACGATAAACGTAATATCCCTTGACTCGGAGCAGAAACCGATGATGAACCGCAAAGGATACTCCGGCGAAAGGAGCTATTACAACAAGCACGGCCGACAGGACTCTACAGTATACATCGACCCGGCGGGACGGCCCATGGAGGTTATCGGGGACAGCTCCCTTGCGGAATACGGCGGTATAAGCAAGCGCGAATACATCCTTGACAAATATGGGACTCTCGTAGAGGAGCGACGCTATGGGCTACACAACCGTCCGGCCGCCACGCCTTCGGGCACACATCGTATGGCCTACGTCCGCGACGACATGGGAAACCTGATTGAAATCCGTGCTTGTGGACTTCATGGAGAACCTACGACCGCTGACGGTCAGACATGGTCGCACCAGACCTTCCGCTTTGATTCCCTGCGAAACATAACAGAATTCCATCAGTATGACAGGACCGGCAAGCCCGTCTCGGGGGAAAACGAGTTGTCGTCCTTCTTCCGGGAATATGACCACAAGGGAATTATGAGGAATGTCAGGGAGTACACCGCGGATGACTCCGGAGCCGAAAAGCTGTCGTACAGTATGGTCACGACACCCGACAGCGTGGTGTACCGTTACGCCGACGAGAGCAAGAAGGTCAATCTCTACGACCGTCGAGGACGACTGTTCTCATCCCGCACAACTGACAAGAGCGGATCTCCTGATTCAACAATTACCTACCCCTACTCCACATATAGGTACACCGACCGCGCGGACGGGTCGGTGGAGACCGTGAACCATGACTATCGCCCGGACGGGAGCCTCATGCAAATCTTTGTCACCGACTCGCTCGCCCATACCATATTTTCCAGGATTTACGACACGGAAGGACGGCTTATAGACTCCAGTTTCAAGAAATTTGACGAAAGCTGGAGCCGCACCCTCTGGCAGAAATCGGTCAATGACGCATGCGAACCCGTGCGCCGAGCGGGACTTACTTCCAGCCAATATTATAAAGTGGAAGTCGACATGACTATTTCCGGAAATTACCGCGACTTTCATGGCCTCGACGAATTCGGGGAGAATGATTATATGGTGTATGATTATTTCGTTCCTGCCACGTACAATATGCACAACACTTCGCGGACTGAAGGATTCAAGCCTGTGGATGAATATGAGAAGCCTGTGGAAGCGAGCACCTTAGCCCGAATACCGAAATATATGTCTGTGGAAGTGACGGATCCGAAAGCCCGGGAGCTCGGACTTCGCGACAACGACATAATCCTGAGCTATGGCGACGCAGACTTCACGCAGAGCGTGCCAGAACCTTACGACTTCCTCGGCATGTGGACCATGAATGAAATTCTGTCGGCACCGGGGAAGAAAAGCGTGACGGTGTTCCGCATAGACTCCGTGAAGCCGGAGCGATGCAGCATCCGCACCATAGAATTGCCCGCAGGCACCACCCGCGAGCTCGGATTTCTCACACACATCACATACAAGACCGACCGCCAGCAGGAACGCATACTCCGGACCCTCAGGGATGCCGGCAAGAAAAATCTGTTGCAAAAGTCTAAATACGCCGAGACGGTCCCCTGTTATACGTCCTATCCGGAGATGACGCTTGATTACCGCAACTACCACTACGGCAGAAAAATCGGTGTGCCGGGGATCCCTCTCAGGGCTCAGGTGCTCGAACTTCCCGAGTTGAAATGGACTTTTGGCGATGAACCCGAGGAGCTTGTGAAGCTGATGAGGACCGTGAATCCGACAAGTGGCTCGGGACTTCACGTCCTTGTGCATTATTTCACGGGGAGAGAGACCGTGGAGCTTATGCACGACCCTTCCGTCATGATAAAACATCTGTATTATATCAAAACCGACTTGCCGGCGGACAGTGTGGAGCGTCTGAAGGCCGAAAGTACCAAGATAGCGCCGTCAGAGAGACGTCAGCTTACCGCCGACGGAGTACTTCCGGCAGCCGATGCCCTGTGGAATGCCGAGTACAAGGTCAAGGCAGTCGAACTGTATGAGAGCCTTGACGACAGCCTGAAACAGACAGCCTCGCCGAAACTTGCGGAGCACTATAAGCCGAAAGGTGTCAGGAACAAGAAATACAAACAATACCGTGCTATGGCCATCGATGAACTGTCGGGGCGCCGGGACCTCTCTCCGAAGGACGCGATATTTCTTGGCGGCCTATATGCCGACGAAGACTCCGTGAAAGCCGCAAGGTATCTTGCCGACTATATCCACGACATGGATTTGAAGAACGGCTCAGACGTTCAGGTCTGGGAGAATATCCACAAGATTCTAAGCCATCTGTCGGAGCGCTACTCAAAATCTGCGCAGCCTGAGATTAACGACGCGAAAATTTATGCCGCCCTTCATTTCTATGCACTGGGACTCAGGCATGACAGTCTTTTTGAAGGTTATCTGCTTCCTTTGTATCAGAACGGCACATTGCAGGCAAAGCGTGAAGACATCAATATGCTTTACTATATAGTTCTTTCAAGGCTTGCCGAAAATGACCGTAAGTATCAGCCTTATCTTGCAGATTACCTCAACAACTGCATCTATATCGCCGAAGCGGTAGAGAAAGAGACGAGTCCCGCCTACGCAAAAGGGATGCGCGGGAAATACGTTCTGCTGTCAGTCAATGACTGGACTTTAGCATCTTCCGAAAGCTGGTACCAGGCAAAGGGGAGGATGGAGAATGAGGACAAGCATGCCCGATTCCTCACCCCCGAAGGCGAGGTGATTGAGCTTGACTTCGGTCCATACATGGGATTGAGAATCTCTCCCCGCTCCGTCTGCCCCGAAGAGCGCGAGAAGATGGCGAAGTTCTAAGGGCGTTCGTAGCGGCGGTAGAGGACTGCGAGGAGGGTTGTGCCGAGGGCTACGAAGGGGATGCCGAGGAGGGATGTGGAGGCGTAGCTGTGGCCTCCGGCGATGACGAGTCCGCCGAGCCACGCGGCGATGGCGTTGCCGGCGTTGTAGGCTATCTGGATGCAGGCTCCGCCGAGGAGTTCTCCGCCCTTGGAGTAGCCGACGATGGAGGACTGGAGGGGACTGCCCGAACCGAAGAGTACGGCTGTTCCGGCCATCATGAGGACAAGAGCGGGGGCCTTGTACGGACAAAGGAAGTAGAAGAGGATAAGGACGGGGATACCCATGCCCATCACCCATGCGGAGACCCAGGAGGGCCTGTATCGGTCGGCCATACGGCCTGACACCAGATTGCCGACAAACATGCCGAGACCGGCAAGAACCATAATCCAGCTGAGGTCGGCAGGGGCGAAGTGTGCCTCGTGGAGCATCTGGGGGTCGATGTAGCTGTACCAGCTGTACATTCCTATCTGTCCGAAAATCACGCCTCCGAAAATCAGCCAGGGTGCGAGAGTCCTGAGGAAGGCGAACTGCCCCTTGAAGCCGCGGTCGGGCAATGCACTCAGGCGGGGGACCATGAAAATCACTCCGGCGAGGGTGCCGAGCCCGCAGAGGGCGACTATGGCGAAGGACCAGCGCCAGGAAAGGTTCTCGGCGATGAAAGTTCCTGCGGGGACTCCGAAGAGAGTTGCGACGGTCATTCCTGCAATCATAAATGCCACGGCGCTCGTTTCGTGGCCCGGACGTGCCAGTTTACGGGCGACGATGGCCCCTACGCCGAAAAAGGCGCCGTGTGGCAAACCGGAAATGAATCGTGCGGCAAGAAGGGTGTTGTATTCCGGAGCAAGGGCGGCGAGGCCGTTGCCGAAAGCGATGAGCGCGGCGAGGACTATGAGAATCGCTTTCAGCGAGAGCCTGCGCGCGAAAAGGAGCAGCGGAGCGCCGACGCAGACTCCTGTCGCATAGGCGGAAATGAGATGACCGGCAGTGGAGATGCTTACGCCAAGGTCGGCTGCTAGCACGCTGAGGATGCCCATCATCATAAACTCGGTTATGCCGAGCGAGAAAGTGCCCATGGCGAGGGCAAAGATACCTTTGTTCATAGACAGAAAAAGAGGAGCCGCGCGAGGCGGCCCGTAGTCAGGAAAGTGCTTGTACTATTGGACTTATTTTGCGGACGGTCTCCTCCCACTCGTCCTCGGGGACGGAAGATTCGACGATGCCTCCTCCTGCGAATGCGCACCAGCGGCCAAGAAGGTCCATACGGGCGCAACGGAGGTTGACATATGCACGCCGCAGCCCCGAGACGGGGTCGCGGAACTCGATATAGCCGCCATAGCATCCGCGGCTATGGGGCTCGAAAACGTCTATCAGGCGGCGTGCCGCATCGCGGGGCGTGCCGCAGAGGGCCGGAGTCGGGTTGAGGCTGTCGACGAGCAGTGGGAAAAGCTCAGACGGGGCTTCGACGGCAATCGGGGTATGGAGGTGTTCGATGGTGCCGTAGCGAAGCGAGGTCATTTCTCCGGACCGGACTTCAGCCCCGGCCTCGCGCAATGCGGAAATGATGAAATCGACGACGAAGCGGTGCTCGGCGATATTTTTATCATCCCACGGGCTGTTTACGGTGGCTTCGCGAGTGCCCGCAAGCGCCATGGTACTGTAGCGGCCGGGAGCGTCCTCGCGCAAAAGAATCTCCGGAGTGGCTCCGAACCAGTAACCCGTTTCGGGGGTATAGTAGAAGAAACACAGAGAAGCCGGAAAGTGCAGGAAGTACCCGAAGACACGGTCGGCGAGCGATTCGAGAGCAATGCGGCCTGTCCTTGTGCGGGAGAACACAGTCTTGGGAACTTCGGCGCCAAGCCAGGACATTAGGCCACGCAGGTTTTCCAGATATTCTTCACGGTCTGTGTCGGGGAAACCTTTATGGCCGTCGTCCCACGGAGAAATACGGAAATATGAGCCGCCTGCGGGGGCCGGGTCCCGATATATCGGCTTCGGGAAGAAGACAAAGCGCCCGGCTTCGTCGCGCACGAGGGCGAAAGGCTCGCGGGCCGCGATTTTACGGGCGACGAGAGTGCGATAATCAGTCGACCGGTTCGCCATAGAGGTCATAAGCTTCCGCCCCGGTGATACGGACGGGGAGAATGTCGCCGGGACGAAGCTCGCGGGTTTTGGCCACGAGCACGCCGGGGTCGACTTCCGGGGAGTCGTACTCTGTGCGGCCGAAATAGAAGTCGTCGGACTCTGAGTCTATGATCACGCGCATCACGGAGCCTATTTTCGCCTGGTTAAGCTCAAGGGATATTTCCTCCTGTATTGCCATTATTTTGTCGAGGCGTTCCTGCTTTACCTCCTCGGGAATGGAGTCCTCGAAATTGCGGGCGGCGAAGGTGTCGTCCTCTTCGCAATAGGCGAATGCTCCCATTCGCTCGAAGCGCTGCTCGCTGACGAAGTCGCAGAGCTCCTCGAACTCCTTCTCCCCCTCACCGGGGAAGCCGGTCATTAGCGTGGTGCGGATGTGTATTCCGGGGACCTCGCGGCGGATGCGGTCAAGGAGCTCGCGGGTCTCGGCGGCGGTGATATGGCGCCGCATATTGTCGAGCACTTTGTCGCTGATGTGCTGGAGGGCAATGTCGAGATAGCGGCAGACCTTGGGGTTGGAGGCCATTACCGGGAGAATGTCGTAGGGGAAGTCCGCGGGATAGGCATAATGCAGACGAATCATCTCCACGCCCGGGATTGCGGACATGTCTTCAATCAATCCGGCAAGGAGCGAGCGGCGGTCAGGCGTGAGGTCACGGCCATAGTCGCTGAGGTCCTGGGCAATTATGTTGAAATCCTTTGTCCCGGCTGCGGCCAGCGCGCGGACCTCCTCGAGAATTTCCTCGGGGCGACGGGAATGGTAACGGCCCGTGATGATGGGAATGGCGCAGTAGGCGCAGAAACGATTGCAGCCTTCGGCTATCTTGATGTAGACACTGTGTGGCGACTTCGAGAGCACGCGTTCCCAGGGCTTCGAGGACTTGTCGGCAGGCGCGGTGGCCACTTCTTTGAGGATGTCGGGCCAGTCGAATTTACCGTACCATCCGTCTACCTCCGATATCTCCGCGGGCAAATCCTTGCGGTAGCGCTCGGAGAGGCAACCCATGACAAAAATCCTTCCGACGCCTCCTGCGGCTTTGGACGCCGCGGCCTGCAGAATCATCTCGATGGATTCTTCCTTGGCGTCGCCGATGAAACCGCATGTGTTGATAACCACGTCTCCGCCCGTAAAACCGTCGGCGTCGAACACAACGTCGACCCCTGCGCCGGCGAACATATGCGCCAGACGCTCGGAGTCGACAAGATTTTTCGCACATCCCATTGTGATGATGTTCACGCAGGGCTTACGTGTATTTTCCGTCATTTCTGTTTTTCGAACTTTGAATCGAAAAGGGAGTGGACAAATGCCCGCTTGTTGAACATCTGGAGGTCGTTGATACCCTCGCCGAGACCAATGTATTTGACGGGGATGTTGAACTGGTCGCTGATGCCGATAACGACGCCCCCGCGAGCCGTGCCGTCGAGCTTGGTTACGGCGAGGTCCGTGACTCTGGTTGCGGCGGAGAACTGCCGGGCCTGCTCGAAAGCGTTCTGACCCGTAGAGCCGTCAAGCACGAGGAGCACCTCGTCGGGAGTCTTGCCGAGAACTTTTTCAGAGGAGCGCTGAATCTTGGTAAGCTCGTTCATGAGTCCGACCTTGTTGTGAAGACGGCCGGCCGTGTCGATGATTACGACATCGGCTTTCTGGGCGACGGCGGATTTCAGGGTGTCGAAAGCCACGGCGGCGGCGTCGGAGCCGAGCTGCTGTTTGACGATGGGCACGTCGGCACGACGAGCCCATTCCTCAAGCTGTTCGATTGCCGCGGCGCGGAAAGTGTCGGCGGCGCCGAGGACCACCTTATATCCGGCCTGCTTGTACTGGTGGGCGAGCTTGCCGATGGTTGTGGTCTTGCCGACGCCATTGACGCCGACAACCATTATGACGTAAGGCGCGACGGAGCCTTCCGGCAAGCGGAACTCGTCGCCTTCGCCGCCCTTGGAGTCTGCGAGCATATCCGTAATTTCCTGACAGAGGAGCTCATTGAGCTCGTCGACGCTGACGTACTTGTCGGAGGCGGCACGGGCCTTGATGCGTTCAATAATCTTCAAGGTAGTCTCGACCCCCACATCGCTGGAAATAAAAATTTCTTCCAGTTCGTCGAGAAAATCATCGTCGATAGTGCGACGTCCGACAAAGGCGCGCCTGAGTTTGCTGAACACGCCTTCCTTGGTTTTCTCGAGTCCGCGGTCCAGCGTCTCTTTCTTTTCTTTTTTGAAAAAATCAAAAATTCCCATAATACGGTTGTGTTTATCAGAGTACAAAGGTACGCAAAATCTTTTTAATGGCAATTCAGGATGCGAAAAAACTGCAACGTGTCCATTTTTTGCGTAATTTTGCAGTATGATTTATCCAGACACATTTGAACACAAGACGGGCTTCGACGCCGTGCGGGAGATGGTCAAGGCAGAATGCACCTCGGAACTCGGACGGTCGTATGCCGAAACGACACTGACATTTTCGGACGACATCGACACGGTGCTACCCAGGCTGAAGTCAACGGACGAGATGAGAGGCATTCTCGGCGCTGACGGCGGGGCCGGCTTCCCCCTCGGACCGATATACGACCTGCGAGAGGAACTTTCGCGGCTTAGACTTCCGGGAACCTGGATGCCAGAAGGAGATCTGCTGAAGCTGCGCACGACGCTCGGTGTTCTGGACGACATAATAAGCTATTTCGCCGAGGCGCGGGGGGAAGACGGGAGTTCGCCTTATCCCGAGCTCGACAAACTGGCCAGGGACCTCTACTCCTTCCCGGAGGTAAGCCGGGAAATCGACAGGGTGCTCGACCGTTTCGGGGAAGTCAAGGACTCGGCATCCGCGGAGCTCACTCAGATACGGCGGTCCATCTCGTCGACGAGCGCGTCGGTTGCCTCGGCCATGCGGCGTGTGATATCGCAAGCCGTAAGCGAGGGCTACCTCGAGCCGGACACGACGCCTTCGGTCCGCGACGGCCGACTCGTCATACCGGTGGCACCGATGAACAAACGGAAGATACCGGGAATCACGCACGACGAGTCAGCCTCGGGAAAGACATATTACATCGAACCGGCGGCTGTCGTAGAGGCGAACAACCGCCTACGTGAGCTTAAAATCGAGGAACGCCACGAGGTCACGCGCATCCTCACGGCCGTAGCCGACCTCATCCGGCCCCATGCTGAGGAAATCCGCGAAATCGGCCTCGCTTCGCTCGCGGAGATAGACTTCATATACGCCAAGGCCAGATTCGCCATCCGCACGGGGGGAACGCTTCCGAGTGTAGAAGGGACGCCCGAGCTTGAATGGTACCATGCATGCCATCCCGTGCTCGAACTGTCGCTGAAACGGCAGGGCAAGGAAATCGTGCCTCTCGACATAACCCTTTCCGCGCCTGACAAGCGGATACTTGTAATCTCAGGTCCCAATGCGGGAGGCAAATCCGTAACGCTCAAGACGGTGGCCATCGTCCAGTACATGATGCAGTGCGGACTGCTCCCTACCCTGCACGACAACTCCCACATGGGAATAATGGAGAACGTATTTCTCGACATCGGCGATGACCAGAGCATAGAGGACGACCTCTCGACCTATTCCTCCCATCTTCGGAACATGAAGGCCTTCCTCACCAAAGGAAACAACCGGACGCTAATGCTCATCGATGAATTCGGAGGAGGTACAGAGCCCCAGATCGGCGGAGCCATCGCGCAGGCTCTTCTGCGGGCCTTCAACGGGAACGGAATGTGGGGCGTGGTGACAACTCACTACCACAACCTGAAGCAGTTCGCGGAAGAGACATCCGGGCTGGTGAACGGCTCGATGCTTTATGACCGCCACCGGATGCTCCCGACGTTCAGACTCGCAATAGGTCAGCCCGGAAGCTCGTTTGCGCTTGAGATAGCACGCAAGACAGGACTCCCGGAAGACCTGCTGGAGGAGGCGCGCGGCCTGGTGGGAAGCGACTACGTGAATCTTGACAAATATCTTCTCGACATCGCGCGCGACCGGCGATACTGGGAAAACAAGCGCCGCGAAATCCACCAGAAGGAGAAAAGGCTCGACGAGGTAATCGAAAAATACAGCGACGACGCCGAGACCCTGCGCCAGAAGCGCCGCGAGATCATCAGCGAGGCCCGCGACGAGGCCCGGAAAATCCTTGAGGGCTCTAACGCGGCCATAGAGAACACCATACGCGAGATCAGGGAGGCGCAGGCTGAGAAGGCCCGGACTGCCGAACTGCGCCAAAAACTGCGCGAAGAGAAGAAACAGCTTGGCGAAGCCCTTGAAGGGAGCGAAGGGGACAGACATCCCCTTCTTGACAAGGCGCGACGCAAGACAGGCAGAAAGGGCAAGGACCGGAAGACGGAATCTCCTACAAGGAAGGATGAAGCACCTTTAGTGGCCGGAGACAATGTGGTAATGGAAGGCTCGACCGCGGTGGGAACCATCGAATCCATCAGCGGCAAGAATGCCACCGTAGTTTTCGGACAGATGAAGACAACAGTAAGGCTCGACCGCCTGAAACGCACCATCCGCAAGGCTACCGAACCTGTACGCCGTCCCGGCGAGGGAGCCACGGCTTCGTATCTCTCGTCAGCGACCGCAGAGATGAGCAGACAGCGGCAGCTGAACTTCAAGCAGGAAATCGACGTGCGTGGCATGCGCGTCGACGAGGCGGTGCAGGCAGTCATGTACTTCATAGACGATGCCGTTCAGTTCAACGCCGGTCGGGTGCGAATCCTTCACGGGACAGGTACAGGCGCGCTGAGGCAATATATCCGCAACTACCTCCAGAGCGTGCAGACCGTAAAGAGTTTTCACGACGAAGACGTGCGCTTCGGAGGCGCGGGAATAACGATAGTGGAATTTGAATGATGGAAAAAACAGAACACACCCGACTCCGCGGCCTTTTCGCGACCTTTTTCAAGATCGGAGCCTTCACCTTCGGAGGGGGTTGGGCGATGATCAGCATCATCGAGCGTGAAATCGTCGACAAGCACCGGTGGCTCGACAGACAGGAGTTTCTGGACCTTCTCGCAGTCGCCCAGGCGGTGCCGGGCATCCTGGCCGTGAATATCTCAGTTGTTGTCGGCGACAAGCTCCGGGGATTCAAGGGCTCGCTTGCGGCCGCCCTCGGCACGATAGCGCCATCCTTCATGATAATACTTGCGATAGCCATGTTCCTTACCCCCGAGACCATCACGTCGAACCCTACCCTCACCGCCATCTTCAAGGGACTCAGGCCGGCGGTAGTGGCCCTGATTGTGGCTCCGGTCATCTCGTCGGCCAGGGCGGCGCACATAGGATGGAAGACGTGCTGGATACCGGCGGCAGTGGCATTGCTGATATGGAGCAAGCTGCCGTATGTGTCCAACCCCATACTGTTCATCGTACTTGGCGGCGTCTTAGGATGGTACCTGACGACGCGCGGATTCGTGGCCCTCGAAGCGGGGAAAAAATCAGGAAAGGAGGAACCGTCGAAATGATATATCTCAAACTGATCTGGAGTTACCTGAAAATCGGGCTCTTCGGCTTCGGGGGCGGATATGCGATGCTTGCGCTCATCGAAAACGAGATAGTGACTCCCGGATGGATTACGGAGCGGATGTTCACGGATATCGTAGCCATCTCGCAGATGACGCCAGGCCCCATAGGCATCAACTCGGCCACGTACATAGGCTATGCCGCCGTGACGAACGACCCGAGCGGCACCTTCGCCTCACCATTCTGGGGCATTCTGGGATCGATTCTGTGCACGCTTGCCGTGGTGATTCCGCCTTATCTGCTCGTTCTCTATGTGGGCCATTACATAGCGCGGCACAGGGAGAGCGCCGTAATCAAAGGCCTCTTCGCCGGACTGCGTCCGGTGGTGGTGGGTCTGATAGCATCCGCCGCGCTGCTGCTTATGAACCAGTCGAACTTCGGGTCGACTACCCCGGATGTTGTGAAAAGCGTGAGCATCGGACTCGCCGCCCTCGCCGCGGTGATGTTCACGAAAATTCATCCTATCTGGGTGATAGTGGCGTCCGGAATAGTAGGTCTGCTAATTTTCTAACAATACAATAACAAAGTTCCAAACAATGGTAATCCAACGCATCCAAACCCTCTTTCTTCTTCTGGCGGTGGTGTTCATGGCAATGTTCTGCCTGACGCCCTTCGCCACACTCGACTGCGCGGAAAGCGCGGAATCGTGGACCCCTGTTTTCGTCAAGGACGCCCCTGTGTTCATGGTTCTGAACCTCGTCATTGCCGTGCTTCTCTTCCTGGGAATCTTCATGTTCAAGAACCTACGTCAGCAGATGAAGGTGACGCTCGTCTCGATAGTGCTCATCTGCGCGTCGATTGTGACTTTCGGCTTCGTTCTCTTCGTGGGAATGCCGGGGGCGCACATAATCTGGACGGGAGGAGTTCTCCTCCTTGTGGCTGCCCTCATATGCGCCCTCATCGCGTACCGCGGCATGAAAAAGGACCACAAGCTCCTGACCAGCTACGACAGACTTCGATAATCGGCGAAAACAGCCAAAAAAACGGCCGGCTCGCGCAAAGCGATGCCGGCCGTTTTTTTCTGCAAAGGATACCGAGTTTGAAAAGTTATCTCTATATTTGTGTTATGAAAAGAGCATTTCGAACCATTGTCTGTCTCCTTTCAGTCGTTATAAATACAGATATCCAGCGGAAATTTATTCCTAAATCTGGCTTATAAACCTGGGTCTAAAATAAAAATGAAGAAAAGTACAGTTAAAATAATCCCTATAACGATAAGGCTAAGAATAATCCAATGTCATTCCTTAATCAATGAATATATTCCGGATTGCATTGAATTTTAGAGGAAAGGGATTCAGCCGGAAGGGAATCAGTGGGTAGACATATTGACATTACCAAAAACATTGATAAATGCCAGGAGATTACCATCCGGATTGACCGGACCACAACTATTATGGTCTTCAATTATCGCAAATACGATTTTTTTGTATTTGTTTTCAAATTCAGGTTCATGTATCACTTGATCAAATAATCGGGCAACGTGTTTGGGCGGATTTTGAAATGCTCCACATCCAAATGCGCCGAGTATAATCGCATCATGACCATGATAAAGGCCTATCCTCAATATAGTGCGCATCTTATTCAACGTTCCTTCAATCAATTCCGGGGCTATCTCGCCATCAACTAATCTCGGTCTATTCATCGCTGCGACGGAAACGAAGGAGATTCTTTCTAGTTTCTCCAGTAACGAATAGTCCATTGCTCTGAAAACAATTGCATAAGGAGTATAAATTCCACCGAAATTTTGATCCATTGGATATTGTCTCCAATTTTTCTTTACGTCATAGTCTTCAGCAAAAGGCATAAATTGGTATAATGACCGATAAAGGTTTGTTCTTCGAAATATGGTCTCTTCTTGAGCCCTTGCTCCATGTATAACGCCACCACCGGCGGTCCTTCTATTGGCAAAATTAAGGACAACCGGATTATATCCTTTTCGCTGAATATCCAAACCTGCGTTAATGGAATCATTGTTGACAACTGTGATTTCAGTTTTATCAGTTTTACGCGGAATATCGTTTACAGTAAATTCTTCGGTATAGAATCTAGTGTTTTTCCGCATTTCAAGATCGTCACCTAGAACGACAATCTCATTATGAACATTAATATAACGTCCTTCATTGACAATTCTAACAGTTTGTTGGAATATATCTGCAAGACGTTGTCTGTTACTTTCGAAAACATTCATTATTTTAGAATTTATTCTTGTTCGTAGCCTTCGTAGTAATAAGACTGGTCGATGCCGTGGAAAATTACGTCTCGGTCATTGGTTTCTGTAGTAAGGGCGTTCTGAAGCAGGAAGCGAAGTTCAAGGTCGTTTATTGGCGAGCGTTCCATCGCCTGCATATATGCTTCGCGGGTGATTTTGCGCCAATCGATGACTTTGCCCGATGAACGTCGCAGCATCATATCGAGCCAAATGCGTGTGGTGCGTCCATTCCCTTCCATGAAAGGGTGGGCGATATTCATCTCAACATATTTTGCGACTATTTCCTCAAAAGTCGTCTCCGGCATTTTTTCTATGGCCTCAAGAGCCGGGATGAGATATAGCGAGTTGGCAAAGCGAAAACCTCCTTTCGAGATATTCAGTTTGCGGATTTCGCCGGCAAAGGGGTATAGCCCATCAAACAATGCATGATGAATCGCCTGAAGCCCTCGTGTGGTACCGACCTCAATATCATACACTTTACCGGACGCGAAAAGCGCCTTGGCCATCTCAATGCTCGCGCGGTCAATCTCGTTCTGTGTCATTTGATAGAGTTTAAGAAAGGTGGGGATTCCGATGATTCGAAATCCCCACCTCGTTATGTAATTGTTAGTTCAGACAAAGGGATTACTCCTCGATGGCAGCCTGCGCCGCTAATCGAAGTCCTTGATTATGAGAGCCACACAGATTTTTGGGGAACAAAACTATTTTGCGCCAGCCGGAGAACGCGAACTGTTTAAGATAAATCTGTGCGGAGGTTATTATGTTATTCTCATCGGCTTTTGTTTTTGCTTTTGTCTGTTTCATGTTTCTTTGTAATATGCCCGTGAAGGCTGTTTATTTGCGTTCTGCCGCGATTTGTGGCGCAAGTTGAGGGATTGAGCCTCCGAAGATTTTTGCAGCCTTAAATCGGCGTTTCTCGCGGTTAGGGAAATTTCCTGCCCATGCTTCTCAAATCCTTGCAAGCGTCCACCAGAAAATAGTAAATTCCAACCGAAGGCTCGTTGCTGAAACATTGCGCCCATTCGGCATAGGATTGCTCGATGCCTGTAGTCGGGTCAAGATAGTCATCTTGCCAAAGATTGGCGAGGTCTGAATAAATCTCATCGGGGTCGTTTCCTAAAGCGTCAACAACCTCGGTGGGGTATTCTTGTATCAGCCCCTGCCGCCAATCGCAGAACTCTGAACCGGGGTTGAGCAGCAGATACTCAAAGGCGGCGTGTTTAAGTTCGTCCATCAGCGGGTCTGTTTCACAAAATGGCCATTCTCCGTTCATGTCTTCGATTTTATATGCCCTCATGGGTGTTGTTGTCTTGGTCGAGCCAAATCTTCTTGCGCCCTTTGGTTTCTTTCATGGTTCTCGCAGTCTGAATAGCTGATTTAACCAGAATGAATAAGAAGAAAGCGGCAATCCCTATGAGAAAACACCAAATCTTATGCAAATCGGTGAACTCATCAAACATGCCTCCTACAAGCCCGATTATAATGGCTGGAACAAACCATTTCATTTCATCTCAAGCAACTTGTCTGTCAGCTGGTCTATTCTCTTGCGCTGCTCATCAATGATGTCTGCAAGTTTCTGTATAGTCTCGGGGTCGTTCTGACCGGGGTTAAAACTGCGTTCAACATCCTTGATGTCAATTCTCACATCCGACTCCTCAAGCAGGTCAGTGACGGATATGCTGAAAAACTCCGCGATTTTTCGCAGAGTGGCCAATTCGCAACTATCCCGCGAGTAGATGTTGCGGATGGCCGTATCGGACATGCCGATGTGTTTAGCCAAGTCTTTCACGGTTCTTCGTTGCTCCGTGAGGTACTTCTGTATCTTGTCTTTCAACATAAGTATTGTTCTGCTCAACTGTTAATAATTATTAAAAACACAAGTTTTATTGTGCTTAATCGAAAGTATTGTTGTATCTTTGCATCACAATACTTCGGGTGTAGCAATGCAACTCGCTGAGTTTAACTGCAAAAGTAATAAAAATAATGGAGACAACCAAAGAAAAAACAACGCAAAATCAATATCTGGTCAAGCGAGTATCGCTTACAGATAGCATCAAGAGTATCCCTACCGGGGTTACCGTGACTTATGACTGTCGCGAAGCCGGGCCGATGGCAAGTGCCAAGTCTTGTGTATGCCGCCTCAACAAGGCAGCAGGATACGAGGCATACAAAATCACGACCGATGATAACGGCGTACACTACACAGTTACGCATCAGAAATAAATCATTCACCTCAAATACCTATCGAATTATGATTACCAACCTTTCAAGCATCGCCTTCGACTTCAGCAAGCCCCGTGTTCGCGTGATAACCGACAATAAAAGCCGCGCTCTTGACAAGTGTTCCATGGCAAGCTACATCGGCAGTCTCTACGCCAAACCCTTCCCCACGTTCTACGAAATCTATTGGGATAAGTCTGACGTGCACTATGGCGAGATGGCAGAGAAACTCTATGAACTTTGCCTCGCAAAGGGTGTCCGCACCATCGGCGAACCCGCCCTTAATCAGCCCATCTCAAAGTTCAACTAATCACACCTGCCGAGATGAAGACAACACTTGAAGACCTCCTCCACGCAATCAATGTCATGGGCAATGACACTGACGTGTATGTTGACGGCTATGACGTAATCGCCGTTTGCCCTCCCATTAAAATCACCCCTGCTGGCCGCAAGCACTTTGAACAGGCTCTGACCGCCGAAGTGGAAGAGGGAGATGTGGTTGACAATGACGACAAAATCAATAACATGGCTTATGATATGCTCGTAGCCCTCGCCGGATACTGCTACAACGACAACTTTGAAGCATGGTTTGACGGCGAAACCGCAACTGAAATCTAACCTCCAAAACTGAATGACAATGAAAAAGACAATCATCGCTCTTGCTCTCATAGCTGCTGCTGCCCTCTCCGGCTGCAAAACAAACAAGGTCGCCCTTGACGAACTCCGTGCCGAGGTGTCGTGGAACTCTTTCTGCGCCGCCCGCGGCTACGACCTCGACGATAACACCTACCAAGCCATCAATGAATATCTGGACACATGGTGTGGCTCGGTAGAAGAAGAAAACGCCTTCATCAAGGCTGGTGTAGAACCCTATTAAAACATTACTCCCCATGAACAAGACAATTTCAATCATTCGCATAGCAATATTCTTTGTCCTCAGTGGTATCGCCATGATATTCCTCTTTGGTGAGGAGCAGGACGCCAACCTCGGAACATGGATGCTCCGCTTCCTCGTTGACAAGGCGTTTGCCTTCGTCCTGATATTCTACATCGCACGGCTCTACAAGCGTTGGAGCAAGATTGACCCGTGGTTCATCGCCTACGAAAAGAAGTGCAATGAGGTGATGGACGCGCCCAATCCCATGTACATTGACGAAGATGACAAGTAATTCCGGCTATGCTTCAGTTCTCCGACAGATACGTTTCCTACGAAACATTTCTCCACGATGTAGCAGAGGTGGTGGTCGAAGTAATGACCACTCCCGAATACATCAGCCAAAATGAGGCTTTTCGCCGATATGGCCGTGCCAACGTGGAGCGATGGCGCAAGCAAGGCAAAGTAGAGCCTTGCAAGCGTAAGCAGAAGTTGGAGTACAGAACTGCCGACCTGCGACGACTGAAAGCAACCAAGCAGGATTACCTCAATCCTAAACCCAAAAAGAAAATTCGATAGGTAACCAAATCTAAGGTTAGTTGCCGTCAGCCGTTGGGAAACGCCCGGCGGCATTCGGGGGGCTGACAATCGGTGAATGTCACCCGGGTTGGACCGGGAGCAGGCAAATAATCGTGGCCACTGAATACCCTGCAAGCAGGTTCGACTCCTGCCCCTCCCACAAAAGTAACTCAAATACTTCTTAGCTTATGAAAGCAATACAAATCAAATCCCTAACCCTCCGAAATTGGCGAGGCGAAAAGGAGAGCACCACGGTTTTCCATACCGATGGAACTCCCACCACCATCTGCGGACGCAACGGCATCGGCAAATCGCGCCACATGGACGCTTTCTGCTGGCTGCTCTTTGGTAAGGACAGCAAAGACCGCAAGGATTTCAACCTGCGTACTGTTGATGCCAACGGCGAACCGCTGCACCACTGCGAGTGCTCTGTTGGGGCAACCCTGCTTATTGACGGAACTCCGCTCACCCTCAAACGCGAATACAAAGAAAGCTGGGTTAAGCCCCGCGGGCAGGTTGAGGAGGTCTTCAAAGGCAATGTAACCGAATGCACATGGGACGGCGCTCCCGTCCGTGTCAAGGACTACGCCGAGCGCATCAACCGCGAGGTTATTGACGAGACCGTCTTCAAGATGCTCACCAATACCGAGTATTTCCTTTCGCTCAAACAAGACCTTCAGCGCGAAACGCTCCTCAATCTCGCCGGAATAAAGTCCGACACCGAACTTGCGGCTGGTAACGCCGATTTCCTCAGCCTGCTTGACATCCTCAGTGGTAAATCGCTCGCCGACTTCCGCAAGCAGCTGGCTGCAGAAAAGAAACGCCTTAAAGCAGCCGCCGATGAAATTAAACCTCGCATTGACCAGACCGACCGCATGAAGCCGGAGGTACTTGATTGGGCGATGCTGGAGGAAATGCTGAAAGGCAAGCAGGAAGAACTCGATGAGATTGACGAGCAACTGCATTGCTCCGACTCCCGAGTAAAGCAGGAAAACGCACGGCGTTCCAACCTGCGTATCCAGCGGTCAGACATCGCTCGTAAGAAGATGGAGGTTGTTGAAGCCGAGAACGACCGCCGCAAAAGCGAGGCCGACAAGGCCAACCTGCGCCGCAACGAGATTGATGCCAAACTGAAATCTGAACACTCGGTGCGCTCAACGCTCCTCATTGACATCAAACGTACCACTGAACGCATTTCGGCTCTTGAAACCAACATAACAGATGCCAATGCCCGCCTTGACAAACTCCGCGGCGAATGGCGTACCATCAAGGCCAAAGAATATAACGGCTCTGACACCTGCCCTCACTGCGGTCAGCTGCTCCCCGAAGATATGCGCAACGAAGCCCGCCGCCTCTTTGAGGAACACCGCAAGAAGGAACTTGAAGCGAACTGCGCCAAGGGCAAAGAACTTGCCGCGCAACTCAAGTCCTATCAGCAGGAGATTGAAAGCCTCCGCAGCAGTCTGGAGGAGTCCAATTCCAAACTCAAAGCGACTGACGAGCGAATTGCCAGCCTGTATGACGAGTTGAAGGCCGCGCCCTTGGTGCGCCCGGAGGCTGTCAACCCAGCCGACCTGCCTCAATATGTGGAGTATCAGAAGCAGATTGACGACATTGACAAAGAACTCGCCACTCCTGTTGAGGCCGCTACCGACAATGACCTTATCGAACGCCGCAGAGGTGTCTGCGCCGACATGGACGAAATCAAAAAGAGCCTCAACAACCGCGAGGCCATTGCCAAAGCTGACAAGGAAATTGAACGTCTCACCGCCGAGGGCAAAGACCTCGCCGAAAAGATTGCCCAGGTTGAGAAGCAGGAATATGTTGCCGCTCAATTCTCCAAGGCTCGCATTGACGACTGCGAATGTCGCCTCAATACCCTGTTCACCATGGTGCAGTGGAAACTCTTTGACACCACGCTTGACGGCAACGAGTATGAGGTCTGCATCCCGATGGTGGACGGCGTTCCCTACGGCACTTGCAACACAGCCAAGCAAATCAACGCTGCCATTGACATCAGCAATACTCTCGCACGGCATTATGAGGTCTATGCCCCGATGTTCATTGACCGTGCCGAGAGCGTCAACAAGTTCATTCCGTCCAATGCGCAGATGATATACCTGCGTGTTACCGAGGACTCCCAAATCAATATCAAATAACCATTAACTCAAAAAGCTATGAGCGAAAACAAAAGTCTTGCCGTGGCACATCAGTCTGCCATGCCTGTGGGTCTCAACTTCTTCGACCCCGCAACCATTGAGAGCCTTGAAAAGTTCTCACACATGTTTGCCAATTCCTCCCTCGTCCCCGAAAATTACCGCATCGGCGGTGTCGTGGGCGGCAAGAGCGGAGATGGCCCGAAAAAGACAGTCAGCGAAGATGAGGCTGTCGCCAACTGCGTCATCGCCTTTGACGTGGCTTCACGCATCGGCGCATCTCCTCTGATGGTGATGCAGAACCTCAACATTATCTATGGCCGTCCCTCATGGTCTTCCAAGTTCCTTATCGCCACGGTCAACACCTGCGGTCGCTTTGAGCCTCTCAAGTTTGAGATGACCAACGCAGGTGCTTGCAACAACGGCATTGCCAACGTCAAGTGCGTTGCATGGACTACCCCGAAAGGTGTAACCAAGGACGAGAACGGCAAGCCCGTTACCTCCAAGTCCGCCGTTGCCCTGCGCGGCACTGCCGTCACCATTCAGATGGCATTGGACGAGGGATGGTACAACAAGAACGGCTCTAAATGGAAGACTATCCCCGAACAGATGCTTCGCTACCGCGCCGCCTCGTTCTGGGTTTCCGTCTATGCTCCCGAACTCTCCATGGGTATGCGTACCGAGGAGGAAGTCCGCGACATTGTTGACGTTCCCTACGAGGACGTTTCCGAGAGAGTGGAACAGGAAATCAAGACCCTTGGCAACAAGGAGGAACTCGGCTTCGACCATGCCGCTCCCGGCTCTGCAACTCCGACTCCCGAACCTGCCCCTGCAGGTGTTGACCCCGAAACAGGCGAAGTGCAGGAAGCCGCCGATGGCGTTCCCGCTTCTGCTCCTGTTGATGACGGTCCCGGTTACTAATCCCTCAATTCGACACTCGCGATGAAACTCCAGATATTAGGCTCATCCTCCCACGGCAACTGTTACCTCTTTATTTCCGAAAATAGTAACGAGGTGCTTGCCGTGGAGGCGGGTGTTGACTTTCAGAAGGTACAACGCGCCGTTGATTACCGCATCGGTAACATTGTCGGCTGTCTTATATCCCACGAGCATGGCGACCATGCTTCAAGGGTCGGAGGTTTTGAAGGTCGTTGCATTGCCATCTATGCCTCGCCGGGCACGGTAAAAGCCTTGCGGAAGCCTAATGGTGCATCACCGTTCCTCCGCGCCGTGCCACCGCTCAAATCTATTCGGATATGCGGCTTTGAGGTGCTGCCGTTCCCTGTTCAGCATGATGCGGCTGAGCCTTTCGGGTTTCTTATCCGTCACGAGGAATGCGGCACGGTGCTGTTTGCCACTGATACATACTTTCTCAAGTATCGTTTCCCCGGTCTCAACAATATCCTGCTTGAATGTAACTACCGCAAAGACCTGCTTGATGCCAATCTTGCAGCTGGCCGCATAGACCATAGGCGGTATGACCGCACGGTGCAGTCGCACATGTCCTACGAGAATTGTCTGCGTACACTCCACGCCAACGACCTCTCCGAAGTCAACAATATAGTGCTGCTGCATCTCTCTGACGACAACAGCAACGAAAAGGAATTTGTGTCGGGCATCGCCCGCGAGTTCCCCGACACAACCGTTACCGCTGCTGCTCCTGGCATAACAATCAATCTCAATAAACACCCCTATTAAATCCCACAATTATGATGACAAAAGAAAACATCATCGACCATCTCACATTCAAATGTGGTCTGCGCCGTTCCTCGGCAATTACCGCAGTCAACGGTATGCTTGAACAAGTCAGCTTCGCTTTGAGCAAGGGCGAGGACGTTTCCCTGCGTCCGCTCGGTATCCTCCGTGTCAAGGACGTGCCCGCGCGTCAGGCTCGCAACATGCAGACCAACGAGCCTATGACTGTGCCCGCGCACAAGTCTGTAAAGCTGGTGCTCTCAAAGGAACTCAAAGAAAAACTCAACAACAAGGAGGTGTAAGCCATGGCACTGTGGATTGAAGTCAAAGCGCGTTACGAGCGCATGATGGAGAATGGCACGGTTAAAAAGGTTACTGAACCTTATCTCGCTGACGCTCTCTCATGCACTGAAGCCGAGGCTCGCGTGGTGGAGGAACTGACCCCTCTGTGCTCCGGCGACCTCTCCGTGCTTTCGGCAACGAAGACAAAGATTGCCGAAATCTTTACGCAGTTCAACGGCGACAAACTCTATAAGGTCAAAGTCAATTTCATCACTATTGATGAGAAAACAGCATCCGAAAAGAGAACGGCCTCTTACATTATCGTCCCCGCCGAAAGTTTCCATGATGCCTACGAGAATTTCAAGGAAGGCATGAAGGGAACAATGGCCGACTATGAGATTGAGTCTATCGCCGAGACCCGCTACATGGATTACTATCCTGTCAACCTTTCAGCCTCAAATGAAGCAGCAAACGCTGACAGTTGAGCAATTCCGCGCCCTTGCAAGCAGTGGTAAGCCCGGCGCAGGTAAAAAGGGCAACAAGTATCATGCCCAGAAGTACGGCGGCTATGCCTCCAAAAAGGAATACGACCGTGCTCAGGAATTGAAACTGATGCTCCGTGCCGGGCTTATCGCTGACCTGCGGGAACAAGTCAAGTACACGCTAATCCCCTCGCAGCAGGTTGGGGATTATACAGAAAGACCATGCCGCTACATTGCAGATTTTGTCTATAAAGACCTACGCTCCGGCCTTACGGTGGTAGAAGATACAAAGGGTGTCCGCACTCCCGAATACGTCATCAAGCGAAAGTTGATGCTTTATGTGCATGGAATAAGAATAACAGAACTCTAAATCAATTTCAAATGGCACGACCGAGAAAAACAGGACTCGATTATTTCCCTTTGGATACCGACTTCTTCTCCGATGAGAAGGTGGTTTGTATCTCCGGGGAGTTCGGTCTGAAAGGTGAACTCGCCATTATCAAACTGCTCTGTGCGATATACCGCAACGGATATTTCATTGAGTGGAATGAGGTGGTTCGATTCAAGATGGTCAAGACTATGCCCGGTGTCTCTGCCGAATTGATTGAGCAGATTGTAAACCGCTTGGTTAAATGGGGCTTCTTCGACAAGGCTCTCTTTGACTCGGCTAAGGTGCTTACATCTCGCGGCATTCAACGGCGGTACTTTGACGCTACGCGCAAAAGATATACAGACGGCAATTTGCCCTACATCATTTCGCCGTCAGCATACAGCAGGAATAACCGACTTGCAACTACCATGAACAATCCCGCTCCAGCTGCTCCTGCGCCAAAGAAGGACGCAGAACAGCGCACGGCTAAAACTCCGACTTTCGCTCCTGCCAAACCGCCAATCTCCTTGAAAGACTCCGTGCCGCAAATGAAAGGCGACACAATCTGGGGAGAGTCGGTATGCATGACTTATGGCATTAGCGGCCTTGACGCGCTTTCTGCATTGCTTGACAAGTTCGCCCGACACTGCACCAACAAAGGTCAGACCACTCATGACGACATCGTTGACGCAAAATGCCACTTTGTGTATTGCTATGAGCATGGCCTGTTGACGAGAGAGAAACCCAAACAAAAAACAACCGATGCCCCTGCCGACAATGAACCTCGCAAGTTTACTGACGAGGATGCTGATTTCGGCGCGGCTGATTACTAAACCTATCGGCTATGACAGAACGAGATGTAATGACCGCCGAGGAAGAGACCAAAGCAATTGCGGATGGTATAACTCCCGAGCAGATTGCCTTTATCAAGGCTAAACGATTGCGTGATGCCGAGGCTAATGCGAAAAAGCCCAAGCCCGCTTTCGTTCCCCCTGCCCCGAGGGTTGACGCTAACGGCTTCACGCCGGAACAGGTAGCTGCAGTCCAAAGCAAGCGCGAAAGGGATGCTTACGAGGACGAGCGCATTAAAATCGCCAACATCTGGAATAAGGTTGTTGAGGATGAAAAGAAGGCTCGCCAAAAATTCCCCGACCTTACCGACTCTCGCATTTATGATATGCACCACAAACTGTTGCTTGAGGTCGCCAACCGCATCACCCTCGCGCCCCAATGCCGCAGGTTCGTTGAAGACGAGCACAATCAAACTCTGATAAAATTCCTCCTCTACTATTTCAACAGCTGCCCGCTGGCCGAGTCGGTATATCCCAATAGGAAATACAAACTTGCCAAGTCGCTCCTGCTTATGGGCAATGTTGGTGTAGGCAAGACGCTGCTGATGCAACTGTTTGCAGAATACCTGCGCCGGATTGACTCTCCCAATCAGTTCTACAACCTTTCGGTTACTCAGATGGTCAACTATTTCACCGTCCACAACAATCTTGACCGCTTCACTTTCAATATCATTGACAATCCCACGCTCTTTGACGGTTCGCCTGTCAACGTCTGCCTCAACGATATTGGCGTGGATGCCGACCCCGAAAAGTCGCACAAGATATGGGGCACGGATGCAAAGGTGTTAACCGAGGAATTTCTTCACGCTCGCAATGAGATTTGGACGCAGTACGGCATGAAGGCACACCTTACGACCAATCTCAGCAAAAAGGAACTTGACATTGCTTTTGCGGATAAGTTTGGAGGCAGATTGCCCGACCGCTTCAAGACGTATAACATAATCATCCTTGACGGCACAAGCCGCCGCTAAACAATATCATCATGGGAACTCCTGTCATTACAACCATCGACCCTGCCGCTCCTTATGGCAAGTCGCCCGAACTTCAGTTAGCCGAACAGATTTCAAAGGCTAACAATTATGCTGAACACGCCTATTGGCGGCTTAAGAATGTTGACCGCGAGGACGCGGAGCGTCTGGGTGTAGCCGGGAAAGTGCAGAACGTCCTCGGCCTCTTGCAAAATGTTGACAACATCACTATGGACATTCAAATAACAATTAAACAAAAATCAAAATGACAATCGTTTCAACAACCGCAATCTGCCTCTTGGCTGTATTTGCATTTCTGTTCGGTCGCTCTGCTGTTATCAGCAATGGCCGACTCAACCGCTACAACAAAGTCAAGGAGGAGCGCGACAAGCTTTCTCGTTGCCTTGACAGCATTGAGGACTCATCCAAGTATGACCGCTACTTTGAGGTTGAAGAGGACAATGACAAGTCCCTCTTTCGGGTAAACATGAAAGTCTATGTGCGCAGGTCTACCTATGCAGGCGAACACATTGAAAATGTCTGCTTATGCCTCGTAAAGGAATTTCCCTATGAGGATGATAAAGACTTCGCCTTTAGCGAGGCCGAGGAACTCATTGACAAAATCAACGAGAAATAATACTGAGATATACGATGGCAAAGAAATGTAAGTACCTCCACGAGGGAAACTTCTGCGCAGCTCGCAGTTTCCGTATGCAGAACATTGCACTCCTCGCTGTAACAACAATGACAGGCGGTGTCGCTCACACCACCAAGATTAACCCACACTTCCAATGCAAGGGTGACCTCTACTTCTATGTAGAGTGCTACGCTCCGCAGACTCTTGATTGCCCGGAGTATGAGCCGGAGAAAGGAGGCGAATATGATAAGTAAAGAAGATGCACGCCTGCTATACAATCTCCATGCACAGATTGAAACAACACAAGCTATTATCTCGGAATTAGAGGAGTTCGTGAAATCGCAGGGGGAGAAAGTCCCGGACATCATTGATAAGAGTTACAGCACCTTTGGAAGTATCCACATTGAAATTCCTTACTTTGAGGGTGGACAATTCGCAAAGAAAGGCGCGAGGGTTTACAACATCAGTTACAACGCAGCTCTGCGTGTGCTGAAGAACCACATCCGCAATCTCAAAAAACAAATCAAGGAGCATAGTGATAGGCTTGAGAAAGGAGGTAGTGATGATTGAGTTCCTTACCCACATCGTGTCGGTGGTAATAACCGCCGTGGTCATAATTATCCTTGTTCATCTGCTCAACCGACAAGAGAGAAAGAGATATGAGAAGTACCAAATCACCTGCGAGTATATACTCTTTCGCTACTCATACAATAAAATGAACGAGTGCATTGCCGAACTCTGCAAACTGGGGGCTGACGGTTGGGAGATTGCAACCTGCGCAGGCGAAGATAGTTTCGCGGCTTACCTCATTCTCAAACGTGAAACCTTACATACAACTTGACAGCAATGACAATCGCCAAACAACTCGCCTTCGTTCTAGTCAAGGAGATTATCGCAGACAAAAAGAGCAGGCATATTGTCCCGGACTACGCACTCTCTACGGAGGTCAGCAATGCCGTCAGTAAAGCCCTTGCCCAGCTTGTGGCAGACGGCTCGCTCGTCCTGCGAGATGCGTCTGTAAATCATATCCCTGCTTATGAGATACCCGAAACGCCGAGCGAACCTGCTCTATAAACTGCGCCGTAAGGGAATTCGCGTTAACACCAGACAACAGGTTATAGAGTTCCCTTACGGCGATGACCCTAACCAGCATCCACAAATACCGAGACTTTGCAAAGAGTTCCATTTCAACATCCAATGGATTATCACATGAAGCATCTGCGCGTCTTTGAAGCCTTTGCGGGCTATGGCTCACAAGCCATGGCTCTGAAACGTTTGCAAGCCGACTTCCCCGACAGGCTTCATTGTGAATTTGTCGGCATTTCAGAAATCGACCGCTATGCAATTGCGGCTTATCGCGCAGTCCATGGTGATACTCGCAACTACGGCGACATAACGAAGATAAATTGGGGGGGGCAAATGCCTGAATTCAATCTGTTTACATACTCTTTCCCCTGCCAAGACATCAGCACGGCTGGATTACAGCGCGGCTTTTCAGAGGGAAGTGGCTCACGCTCATCTCTACTTTGGGAATGCCGCAAGGCAATTGAAACGAAAAGACCTGCATACCTGCTTATGGAGAATGTAAAAGCACTCAAACAAAAGAAGTTCATGCCCGACTTTCAGCGGTGGATTGATTACCTTAACTCGCTTGGTTACCGCTCTTATTGGGCGGTTCTCAACTCAAAGGACTACGGCATACCGCAGAACCGTGAGCGCGTCTTCATGGTATCTTTTCTTGACCACTCGCCATTCGCTTTCCCCAAGACGCTCCCATTGACAATCCGCCTACGGGATGTTTTGGAGCATGACGTTGATGAGTCTTATTACCTCAGTGACGAGCATGTGAAAAATATTCTCGAGCATTGCGCCCGCAAGATTAACGAAGGCTGCGGCTTTAAACCCAATTTTGTCAGCCCAGACGACATTTGTGGGACTATCACTGCAATGTACGGTCAGCGGCAGACAGACCCATACCTGCAATTGTTTATCGGCGAGGAATTGCAAACGCCTCTTAATGCCCTGCAAGGCGGCGACATTGCTCCGACAATACCAGCACACTATTATAAGGCAGGGTTTCGCGACTTCATGCCGAAAATTTCTCCAGCTCACGTTCCACACCTCGCCATTCTTGAAAAATGCGAAGGCAAAATATTACAGATGCCCCATGGTTACAACCTTGGTTCATTGTGTGATATAGCATCTGCGCTTACAACATCTAAGTGGCAAGATAATAATTTTGCTATTACAGGCTATCGCATACGAAAACTCACAGAGCGTGAGGTTTTCCGTCTTATGGGTGTTACCGATGCCGAGATTGACAAAATTAATGCAGCAGAGTATCAGCATGGGCGCAAGCGCAAGCAAATTCCGAAAACGCAGAAATACAAAATGGGGGGCAACAGTATTGTTGTTGATGTGCTTTACCATGTCTTCAAAGCCATGTTCATTGATGAGCCGCCTAAGCCACAACCAATCCAATACTCGCTATTTGATGACTTCCCCACAACTTAAAGCAGACTAATCAACTCTTAACACTAATTTTGCCAATGATGAAAAGTATTTTGCCGAACTCCCGCAAGCACGACATGTCATTCCACGCATCCGGCAGGATTGATATTTCAGCACACATTGCCCATGCTTTCTCGTTGAGACCGGGCGATGTGATTGACATTGTGCGCAACGGAGATGACGGCGGCGAACTGTATCTGTGTGTCAAACTGCGCTCCGGCTCTTATGTCGGTCGGCACAAGGGTAAGGTGTGGGCAACGTCCAACGGCACGGGGACTTTTCGCACCTACTCAACATCATTAACTCGCACCGTCCTCTCGGCTTCCGGTTTGGGCTGCAAGTTGCTCCGCTGTCCGTGCGGCTCTGTTTTTGAGGAAAACGGCAACAAGTACATCACAATTATATACCGCTGCTCGCTATGATTAAAGATATTAAATTCTCCGGCTATTCTGCGCAGCCGTCCGACTACGAATGCCATGACGGAGACCTGTCAAGCTCAATCAATTTGTTGAATGAAGATGGGCGTCTAAAGAGCGTATCTCAACCCCGAGAAGAATTGTCGCTTAGCACAGGCCACGCCTTACTGCTTATCCATTCTGTGCCCGGTCAAGAAAACTATATCATAATGACAGGCGACAAAAACGGTACATTCGGAGTTTCATGGCTTAAGCGAGAGCCGTTCGATAAATTAGCACCGTTGCCTTCTACGGCTGGCGCTTCCCCAATCAGTAATGCTCAGACCTTTCACAAACTGCTTGATATCGGCATCGTTGGAAATACATTAGCGATTGCCACATCTGAGGGGTTGTTTTACATACTGTGGAAAGACGATAATTATAAGTATTTGGGTAGTCGTCCGCCGTTCTTACCCATATCTTTCGGCGCATATCAAGCTGGGGGCTTGACAGACAGCACCTCAACAACTTATTCAAGTGTGCCAAGAGCCACATATGTTCAGTATTCTGGACGATACACGGGAGCGAATATGCCTCATGTGTCATGGACGAAGGAAGATGACGCTTTTTGGGCGCAAGTTTCAAATGAGGCGCTTGGATTGTTGTTGAGTAATGTTGCTGAAACAGTAACATCAAACGGTTATCAATATCAACCGTTCTATATCCGTTATGCGTTCCGACTGTATGACGGCTCTTATTCATGGCATTCTGCGCCAATACTTATGCTGGTGTCTACGCATAGACCGATAATTTCCATATCTTGCGCCGGAGGTGATGACAGCAGTATGACAGTTACGTGCCGATTGTCTGTTCCTTATTTTGGCATATCTTATCGTATATTTGGCACAATCGATTTACTTAAAGAATGGTCTGACATTGTGTCTGGGGTAGATGTGTTCATATCTTCTCCATTATATACCTATAATCAAGATAAGGAAATAACTCGTCCTATAAGTAGGTATCGTTTATATGATGGAATATATCTCGGCGGTGGACACCGAGGTCGAGATACTTCATCGGGGACAAGTTCAACCGATGATACGGCGACCAAAGTTCTCGTCGGCCACTATGGCACGTCCATTGATGGCCCATATACAGACCACTATATCACTACGCCTTGGAGCGAGATGAGAGATTTGGTATGCGCGTTGGCTAAAAATGAGAATTTCAACGACAAAGTCCAACACGAATTCTTGTTTTATAAAATTTCATCGTTATCTATTGATGAAATCGCTACCATGTCTAAGATGGAACGTTTGCCATTGCTTAAGGCAGACCTCTCAAATATAAATACATTGGAGAGTTTGCCGGACGAATACAATAGTCATGCAACAATACTCCCAGGCGCATTGCATACTTACAATCAACGACTGCTTATGGGTGATATAAGCATTGCCCCGCCGAATCCGTTCCCGGTATGCAGTCTTGTCCAAGCAGCGACTAAAACATCAACAACTGATGAAACGCTCAGGCCTATTGATGCCATGGAGCGAATTAAAGTGTTTACGCGGATTAACGGAAAAATTTGCGTAAGCGAATATGCTCAACCGCTACCACAGACTACAGCCGACCCGGGTTCATATCCCTTTGATGAATGTTTTCCGCGGTTCATTTATCACCCGGATGCATCTGCTTATAAAATGGAAATAACAACGCCGGATGGCAAATTCTACTCTTTACCACTTAAGCAGCATCCGCATTTGAACGGGGTATATTGGTTTGGTGGCATGGGAGGCGACCCGACAAATATATTTGACGAAAAAGACACAACGGATGGCGCGACCTCGGCTATAGTTGCTAACAAGATATATATTTCGGAAATCAATAATCCGTTTGTATTTCCCGTAACGAATATCGTAACCATAGGTTGTGGTCGCATCTTTTCGTTGCGCTCGGCTGCAAAGGCGCTTTCTCAAGGTCAGTTCGGTCAATTCCCGCTCTACGCTTTCACCGATGAAGGCATTTGGGCTTTGGAAGTTTCCGCCACAGGAACAATATCAGCGCGTCAACCTATAACACGCGATGTTTGCATCAACCCCGATGCAATTACCCAGATTGACTCGGCAGTTCTTTTCCCAACTGATAGGGGCATCATGGTGATATCCGGCTCTACGGCTACGTGCATTTCTGAAGAGATAAACGATAACTCGCCTTTCGATGTGCTTCATCTCCCGCATTTGTCCGAAATGCATCTGATGTTAAACCATGGCGAAGATACTTGCCTTCCGACGCAGCCGTTTATTGATTTTCTTATCAATAGCAATATACTATACGATTATCCACATCAACGCATAATCGTATACAGCACAAATTATACCTATGCCTACATTTACTCATTGAAGTCTAAATTGTGGGGCATGACGTATTCTCAAATTGACTATAGTGTTAATTCGTATCCAGAAGCGTTGGCTGTTAAAAAAAATGGGCGGATGGTAAATTTTGCACATACTGACGGCAACGCTGTCAGTGGTTTGTTAGTAACCCGTCCGCTCAAACTTGAAACGCCTGACGTTCTCAAGACGATAGACACGATTATTCAGCGTGGGCATTTTCGCAAAGGCCATGTTCAGTCTGCGCTTTACGGCTCGCGCGACCTCTACAATTGGCATTTGGTATGGTCAAGCAAAGACCACTACCTGCGCGGCTTTCGTGGCACTCCCTACAAGTATTTTAGAATAGCGTGTATTACCAATCTGTCAGACGATGAGAGCATCTTCGGAGCATCGTTGCAGTTCACTCCGAGGCTCACCAATCAACCCCGATAATTATTTCATAGCGATAAGTATTGAGTTAAGTTAGTGAATTAAACAAGAGAGCCGGGGCGCGTGGTGCGTCTCGGCTCTCTGCCTTGTCGGGGAGTTCCGCAGGTTGCCCGGCGGTGAATAGATTTAGAATGGGTGGTGAGGACGTATCAATACACCAGTGCGGGCGTTCTTGATACCGTTTATTTCCTCCTGCGCTTCCAACGCCTTGTCAAGCCAATTCCGCGCCGCTTCGGGGTGCGTGATGCTCAACCAATCATAGATAACCCTCGCTACCATAAACTCATGGATGAGTTTGGAAAGCAGATGCAGAGTGGTACGCGACATGGAGGTCGGCACATTCATCTGTATGTTGTAGTCATCGGGTATCCACATACGGTCGTTTATCACCTCGCCCTCAATTGCGTCTTCCTTTGTGTAAGGGTAGAGCATTTCAACGGCGGCGGCATGGACAACGCCGAGGATGCGGTTCACTCTGTCCACGTTGCCTTCCTCGGCGATTTCAATGAGGGTGTGCTGCGCGTGCTGTTTGTCTTCGCCCCATACATGACCCTCAATATAGGCATAGTTCTTGATATCATAGAGCAGTTGCTCACGATTGAACTCCAGAGTCACGCTGCGCGTGGCCTTGTTATCTGCCGCATCGGGGTCGGAGCAGTTGGCGCTGCAGCCTACATGATATATGGGGGTGGACATGGCTTAGTCGGTATAGGTGGGACGTGTGGGACGCTCGCGCTTGTAGAGGGCTTGCTTTGCGCGGTCAAGGGCTTCCGTGGCGAGATTAGCATAATCCTGCGCATCGGTCTTGTCGGTGATGACAAACCACTCCGAGAGGGTGCGGTCAACAATGTACTCATGGAGCATACCGCCGAGGCTGTCACAGGCCGAGTTGTTAAAGTTTGAAGGGAGCAGGAAAGAGAGCGTTAATTTCTCGCCGTTCTCAACAGCCTTGTTGATGCGGTTGTTGCTCGTTGAGCCGTCTTCATGTAGGTACTCGCCGAGTTCCACTTTGAGGTGCGAGAATGCGTTGCTGATGGAACGGAGTATCTGATAAGAGTGCTCATCGTCCTCGCTCGCTTGCATGTAGGCGGTGGAGCGGTAATCCTTGCCCTCTGCATTTCGCGCCTGCCCTGTCAGATGTGATTTGTTCATCACATCAAACTTGATTTCTTTGGACTCAAGCGTTACGGTTATGGTCTTTTTATTTTCCATTATCGCGGGTTATTAAAAATTAATCATCGTAAGTGGGGCGAGTGGGCTTCTTCTTATATACCGCCTTGCGGTGGATGTCATCGAGAAGCGTTGCAGCCTTATCGGCATATTCTCCGGCTTCCTTTTTGTTGGTGTAGATGTACCATTTGCTGGCGATGCCCTGCACGAAGTAGCTGAATAGACTGAGTTTCATACTCGGTAGAAGTGCCTCATCAAAAGATTTTGACACCTCAAGTCTCACCTCATAATGCTTTTTTGCCACGGTGGGCGGCAAAATCGCAGCCGCGGGGCGTATAGGGTCGGCAGGGTCAATCGGGCCAACAATGATGGTGTCTGCGGCCATGCCTTCAAAAGTAACAAGGCCAATGAGTTCCTGACATAGGTCGGCGCGGCATTCCTCCCAAAAGCGTTCAAGGTGCTTCTCGTCCTCGTCAACTGTGGATATGCGGTGCAGGGCGTTCTCGTCTCCCTCCATCTTGCCGCCTGTGTAAGCTGTGGTAACGGCCACCTCAGCCATTACGTCTTCCTTTCGGATTGATAGTGTTATCTCCATGTCAGAAACTGAATATTGAATATGTTACTCCGATGCCGATGCATGGCTTGAAACCGCCGGGGGTGTATCCGTATCCGGCGGTAATGCCAACGTGCCAGCGGTTGGGAGGCTTGTACTCGCGGATTGTTATGGTGTTGGTGCGGGCAAACACTCTGATGCTGTCAAGGTTCTGTGCAAATCCGCTCACCCATGCCTCATACGTTGAGTCTCTGTAATGCTTCTGGGTAATGGGGATTTCAACAGCTGCACTGTCTTCACTGCATAATCGGGGTGCGCCTCCTGCGCTCAGACCGTAAAGATGGGTGGTGTTACGGTTGGTCTCCTCTGTGTTTTCTTTATTCTCCGTACACTTGGAGAGGCCTCCTGCGCCCGCTCCCTGCTTGCTGACGGGCAAGCGGAATGTTTGGGTGCAGAGTGCCATCGTGGTGTCGGAGATGGGTGCTACATAGGGAATGGTGTCATACACCGTGATTGTGTCGCGCATGGCCTCGTAAGGCACTGCCGTCTGCGGGGGCGACTGACAGCGGTGCAGGTATGCACCGAGTATAAAACTTGCGATTATGGCAGCTGCGAATTTGAAAAAGTCTTTCATGCTTTGTTGGTGTTGTCGGTGATATATTTGAGGATACCTGCAACGTGGAGGTTGACGATTGCGCCCATGCCCTCTGCCGAAAGCATAAATTCCACGTCTGATTTGTTGTCTTGAAACAGGGACTCTGTGAGCACTGCCGGACATTTGGTGTGGACGAGGACGTAAAACCGAGCCTCATAATCGGGGTCGCCATCAGACCAATCGGCGCGTACAGGCACTTGTCTCTTGTCGTAGCATCCTGCTTCCTTCTTCCCTGCAAAGGCATCAATGTAGGGAGCGAGATGGGTCTGCGAGGCGTCCCAGAGGTCGGTCGCGAGTTCGTCAGCCTTGGTCTTGCCCGGCGATGTGTAAACACACCAGCCGCCAGCTGTCTTCCACTTGCCGTCAGCCCCTGCAGCGTTGGCGTGAATGGAAATGAAGATGCAGCTGTCGCCCTCGGCCTTGGCCTTGTCATAGATTGCGTTGGCGCGGCGGCAACGCTCCTTGAGTGAGATGTCGTTTTCTTCGGGGACGAGAAGACGGGCATCATAGCCTTTGGAGGTCAGCTTTGAGGCGATGCGCTGCGCAACCTCCCGCGCCCACTTGTATTCGCGGAGCGATTTGTCGGGGCTGCATTTGCCCGCTGTGTCGTAGCCGTGTCCGTTGTCAATTAGAATAATCATATCTCAGTGGTTAGTGGTGCGCCGTTTCGCTGTTCTGTGCGGTAAGTACACCGATTATTTTCTCTGCGTCTTTTTTGTCAACTGCCCTTATGATGTCGTTGATAATGTCCGGCAACTCGGTCATGTGGCTTTTGCGGCGGTTGGCGTGTTCAAACATGCTCTTTGTTTCCACTACCAGCAGACCGAACCCGAACAGCACAGCCACGAATGGGAGAAAGTAAAAATCAAAGAACACGCCGAGACAGTCAACGAGAAAGCCGATTAACAGAAACCGCCAATACTCGCTCATCTTGGCAATCGTGACGCGCAGTTTGTGAGAATGCACCCTCTGATTGGTTTTCTTCGCCGTGTAAACTCCATCCCAAAGGTCAAGCATGATGGCGATTATCACCACCAGGCACACGGCGAGGAATACACCGAGAAAGAGATAGAGTTTGTCGAATGATAATATTGGTTCCATGTGTTAAGGCGGGTTATTAGATGAGGTATGATACGAACGCGCCGAAACTGCCGAGCACTGCTCCTATGGCATCGGCGGCAAGGTCGTACCAACAGAAATGATTGCCCGCCTGTTTACGGTCGCCGAGTTCCTTGCACACGCCTATGGCGAGAGTTACGAACAGAGCCGCGCCGTAGCAGACTGCCGAGCGTGTGCCGGGGTCATTGGGGGCGAAGTTGTAAAGCGCATTGGCCATCAGCGTTGAGAGGATGATAGCCAGAAAGAGGCTCACAATAAAGTGCAGCCATTTGTCGAAAGAAATTTTACTCATGACTTTTGCTGATTTGGTTTGTATCGGCAAAGTTAGACATGAACCTTTGTGGGAGGTCTTTATCTTTTGAGTTAGGAGAATAAGATAGCCGGGGCGGCTTGCCTCGGCTATTGGTTGTCTTCTTCCTCTGTCGGTCGCCATTTCGGGCGAATGAATTTGGCGGCGTAGTTATGTCGCTTGAGTTTCTTCCTAACGACCCACAACTTATCGTATCGTGCCTTAATCTTACATTTCATAAATCCCTCCTCAAAATACATATATTCTCCCCAGACGGGCACAATCAATTCCATGCAGATGCGACGGCGTATCTTGTAGGAGTTAAAGTGTACCATCATACCGAGATAAGAGTTAATCGTGGCTCTGACTTTCTCCAGCATCGCCATGCGCCCTGCGTGATTGGTGGCAAGCGCGGCGGCGTTGTGTTTCTTCATGGCTTCAATAAAATGACCGCGTGTGCGGTTGCTGATATAGACGCGCTTGGGCTTGATAACCGCACCGACCATCTTTGTGCCTTTCGTGTAATGCTGGAGATAGACCTTGTTGGGATGCAACGTGATGTGCAGTTGGTCTTGCAGGAACTTCTTGAACTCAGCGATGAGTTCTCGCCCTTCTTCGGCTGACCGCACAAGGCAACGCCAATCGTCAACGAATATCAGGAAGCATTCAACCTTTTTGACATGGATAACCCAATCGGTAAATATTGCGCCCATAAGATTTGCCCATAGCTGCGATGGAAGATTGCCAATGGCAAGTCCGTCCATATGGAAAAGACTTTTGCGGTCGGGCAATCCCTCCCACAACTCTATCGGGGAGTGTCGGTAATAGTGTTCCTGCGGCTTATGGAAAAGCGTCTTGTGCATCATGTAGAGCAACTGCGATTTGTCTTCGCCCGTGTACTCGTCCATGATTAACTGCTCCAATGCTTCCCAAAGAATTTCCTTGTCTATAGACATGAAGAAGTTGGCAAAGTCGCCGCCCACAATCCAGCAGTCCTGCCGTGTGTATCCCTCGGTGTAGTCATAGATGTATTTCTGAAATGTCTGTATGGCTCGGAGTGAGCCGTAGCCCTTACGACAATTCATGCTCACATCGCCGACATCAACAAAATATTTCTCTATGACCGGGCCAAATCTCAACGCCTCCCAATGATGAACGGTGCGGTCGCGAAATGCTCCTGCCCACACCTCGCGCAGGACGGGATACATAACCATAAACACCATGGAGGCGTTTGGCTTATATTCTCCGCTGCACATGGATTTCCATAGAGCCACAAGGTCTCTTGCGGCGTGCCAGCGGAATTTGGTGCATGAATTGCTTGATTTCTTATTGCGCTCGCAGTCAATCCATGCTTGGATTACAGAATAAAATGGTATGTCATAGACTACTTGGGGTGTCGCCGAGGCTGCGGGGACGGGGGCTACCGCGCGAACCCTGTTTGTGTTGTTCTTGTTGTTGTTGTTCACGTTGCCGTTGTTCATGTTAACGAGCCACGCGTAGGAAGAATGATGTAGCCACTAATAAATTTACCACTCCTTGTGGAATGGTGGGCTACCCGATATCCCTTAGTAGTTGCTCACTCGTAATCAAGATGCCGCCGCACGTCCACCGAGAGAGTTGTGGAATGTTCTTCGGCGCTCTGCGTTGCCGCTTACCCTTATTACGACTCCGGCTTTCGGGCGGCTGACCTCCTCCATGCTCCGGCTTGACCTTCAACGTCTGCCGTCAGCAGGAAAATGTCGGCGAGGACTGCGTCCTTCTTAAACTGCCGCCTGTCTCGACATACCATTATAAGTGTTTTCAGAATATCAAACTCAATAAGGAACTTGTCAAGGTGTTCCTCTCGCGCACCTTTCCGGCGGTCTTCGTTGGCATAATGTATCAGCGAGACACAATTAAGCGCATGGTTTACCATACGCTCTCCAACCACATATTTGAAAGGCTTGTCAAAAGCATTCCGCGCGTCAATGATTTCAAGCAACAACTTGTACATTGACCGATATATGTTCAAATCTTCGGTAAGTGCCATTGTAGATTTCTGTTCCGGGTGCAAAGTTGCTAAAAATCCGCGAAGCCGCCGAAATAAAAAATATTTCCGACCGCTTCGCGGTATTGGTGGCGTTGCACCTCCCACTCTCCACCCCTCCTATCGTCGGGGATTACGAGTGAAAAGTGAAAAAGTGTTAAAGGGTTTTCATCGCCGAGGCTGCGGGGACGGGGGCTACCGCGCGAACCCTGTAGGTGAGGTTCTTGATGTAGATGTTGCCCACGCTGCCGTTGACCATGCCAACGTTCCACGCGGCGGAAGAATTGTACTCGGTTGAAGCCCAATACCAATCATTGGTGATTAGCTGCGTTGTGCCAAAGAAATAGGTCAGCGCGGCGTTTATCTCCTTGAAATACTTATAGAGCAGCCACAGCTGTCCTACGGCGGGCAGAGACCACTTTGTGGGGTCTTCATAGCCGCCGTCCGCAGTGGTGGACGCTTTATAGGCTCGGGCGCGTTCTGCGGCCTCAAACGTGATGTTGTTGGCTTCGCCGTGGGCGAGAATGAGGTCTGTGTTGGCTTCGCCGTCAATGTCTTTAAGATGACCCAAAGAGCCATCGCCGTAGTTGGTAAGACCTTTGACATCTTCATAGGAGCCACACCACGGCATGGAGGTCGCGCCGTTTGAGCGATAGATGTTGTCCTTGCTGATGATGAACTGCTGACGCTCGGCGCGTATCTCTATGCCGAGTTTCACGCGCGATGCCTTGGCTGTTGCACTCAGTGCGTCCCATTCTTTCTGTGTAAAGGCAGAGTATTCGCCTGTGCTCTTGTTGATGGTGGCAAGGCGCAGGTCGCGCAGACCACCAGCCCATTTCATATACTCGGCGATTTCCGAGAGCGGGGTCTTCTCGTTGACCTCTCTGAAGCCGATTTCGTTGAGCGTAGTTACAAGGGCTTCTCTGTTGTCTTTAAGCAACTGCGCTTCTGATACTGTACTCATATCTTCGGAGTGTTTAGGTTAGACAGATTGGACGTACTGCGCCCGTGGTGGTCGGGCCTTCGACATACATAGAACCGCCGCTTTGCACGTTCATGCGGTAGATTTCGCCGTTACTCCACTTGCCGCACGACCAGTGTTTGAGCATGGCGATATTGAAGTCGGTGCTCCATATCGCTGTGAGTGCTGCGTCAATCTCCGTTTTCCAGCGGAACATTATCATCAGATGCGCTGGCGTTGGAAGACACCACTGCGAGTCATCTGCAAGACCGTCCGTTTCTTCAGTAAAGGCTTTGTAGGCAAGAGCCGCCTCGGCTGCAGGTGCGCCGATTACACCGCCGTTGTTTACGCCGTTGAAATACTCTGCAATGAGCCGGGTTTCCTCATAGGCGTTGAAGTAGGTGTAGAGGTCTTTGTTGACTGAATAGTTGTGCAGGTCGGGTGTGTTGTAGCTTGAACCCCACGCCTTGTTCTGGATAGTGTCGGGCGCGATGATGAACGATGTGGCACAAGCGCGGACACGCACACCACGCAGCAGGAACAGTTCTTTCTCGGAGTCTGTCAGCTGGTCGCGCCATTCCTCCACCGTAAAAAAGAATTTTTTGCCGTCAGATTTGCGGTTGGCCGCAACGGTAACGTCAAGCAGACCCGCTCCCCATTTGACGTAGTTTGGGAAAGCGGATGCCCTTGTCCCCTCGGCTAAATCAAAGCCGAGGGAATTGAGGGCTTCTACCTGCGCTCTCTTGTTCTTGCGTAAGAGAGTTACGCTTTGCTCATTTGAAGCCATAAGAGTTTGTTAAAGGGTGATGATTTCGTGAATTGAGCGGTTTTCTTCGGCTAACCGTGCGGTGAGTTCCTCAAAGGTCTCGCCGTTGTAGTAGCGCAGGTGTTCCGCAATGTTGTCAAGAGTTACGGTCTCAACCTCAGACTCGCCGCCGTAGGTCTCGCCGTTTACCTCGTCAATGGTGTCGGTGTAGGCTTCGACTACGATGGTGATTGTAATGCCGTTGATGCCGTTGTCAATGCGTTCAAGCATCTCTGTGGTCGGCAGCTTCACAATCTCGTAGAGACCTTGGATTTCGGGCTTGCCGTTGCGGTCTTCTGCCCCATGCACTCCGAGGTCGATGAGGCTGATGAGTTCTTCGCCCGAACCTCGCAGGGTTACGCCTGTTACCCGGATATACTGCAGGGAGCAGTCTGTGCAGGACGTTACGGCCTCCACAATCTCCATGGGATTGAGTTTGGCGCAGTTCTGAATGTCAATGGTCTGCACCTTGCTGTATCCGTCAATGACGAGATTGGCGTTGGTGAGATTGTTGAGCGCATTGAACTGCAGCTGCACAATGGTATCGGGCAGGTGCATCTTGCTGACCGTGGATGCGGTCGGCAGGTTCACGCCTGTAATCTGACTGCCCTGCGCCTCAATCTCGTCAAGAGCGGAGCACCCCTGCAGGTCAAGCGAGGTCTGCAAGGTCGGGCAGTTGCACACGTTAATGTAGGTAAGCAACGGATGAGTGCCGAATGTGAGGTTGGCAAGTTTACCGATATAGCCCTCAGTCTTGTTACCGACCACAAGGCGCGTGAGCATCTTGCATGAACCGATTTGCAGGGTCGTGGGATAGAGCACGGAAAGGTCGCCGAGGTCGCTGATGCGGTCTGCCTGGTGGATGTAGCACTCGGTATCATTGGGGTTCGCTCCATCGGGCGCGGTGAAGGTGTAGGTGTCGCCCTTGTTGACGAAGTGCGAGGTGTAACCAGCGTTGCCGGAGAAGCGGAAACCGAAATACCAATCCTGCGCGGCGGTAACATTGACCTCAACCTTTGACGGTACGCTTGACTCTCCTGCGGTGTTGGCGCGGAGATAAACGTAGCTGTCGCGGTATGTTCCCGTGCAATACTTGGCGTTCATGTATTGGAAGCGTTCATACATAGCCCACTTGCGGTGTTCCTCGCGCGAACCTTGGGCGATGTCCAGATAGTTCTGCGCCGCGCCGCTACCGTCCTCGGAGGCTTTGCCGAAAGAGTCAATGTATTTGTACTTTGCATCGGCGTTGTAAACCGTCTCACTCCACATATCGCTCTGACGGGAGTTGAACCACAACAGTGCGGTTTCGTAGGTCATGCCGCCCTGTGATACCATGGTATTGTAGAGCGCGGCTTTCTCGGTTTCAAGCGAGGAGTTCTCAATGGCGTTCCAGAGGTTTGAAGACTCGCCGTTGAATACGAACTTGCCGAGGCTGTCCTTGGAGTGCGGCTCAACGTAGGGGATAAACATCAGTCGGCCTTCGTTGTTGATGAGCCAAATGGTGTCGTTGTCATAGAAGATGATATAGACAATGCCGTCAATGATTGCCCACATCATGTTCTTTGCGCCTTGGTCGGCCATGACCATAAGCTGGCGCATGATGTCGTAGGCAAGCAGCATCTTCTTGTTGAAGTAGCCCTCTACCTGCCCGGCGAACGTGATGCCCTTGGCTTTCTTCTGCTCGACCGTCAGGTTGGGGTTGTTCAATTCAAGCGATGCGAGCCAATCTGTAACGCGCTTAAGTTGTTCGGGGATTTTGCCCTGCGCATACTGCTTGTTGTTGTCGTCATTGTCGGGATAACGCGGCTCAAATGCGCCCGCCCAATAGGGAGCGTATTTGCCCTTGTCATCGCTGTTGAGCCACTCCGAGTCCATCCATGAGGGAATGTCAGAGCCGTACACCTTTGAGGTGTAATCAGAGGTGTGGAACAGACACATCGGGTGTCCGTTATTGAGGAACTCCCAGCACTCAATGTTGTTTTCAATGAGCACACCTTCGGCGACTTTGCTCATTACATCGGTGCGGGTGCAGGTCTGCCCGGCATTGTTCGCCCATACGCGAGTGGCGGCTTTCCATCGCCACATCTCGCCCTTGTCTGTCCATGCGCCGCTCTCGGCGTTGAACTCCAGCAGGTGGTTGTGGAGCGCGTTGCCTGTGCGCTCAACGAGATACAGACTCTCGGTGTCGGCCTCGGTGTTCGCGTTGAGTTCGTCAAGCGTGCCGTACCACATGAGATAGTCATCGCGGTTGACCATGCCCTCGTTGAAGCCTTTGATGTTCTCAAATCCGAAGGTGTCCTGCGTTGACTTGTCGTTGTTGAAGTTGTATTTGCCGATAAACTTGCGGGGCGAGGACTCGGTCTCTTGATGGAACATGAGTATCGGGAAACCCGCAACGGTGGTGCGCACGGTGTCGTCAAGCTCCTGCATGGGAGTGAGGATACCTGCGTTCTTCAGCACTTCATGGATAAAGTTGGCTGCGCCCGTGTTGTGTGTACCGGAGGACTCGGCAAAGTCGGCCTTTAAGCAGAATGTCTTGACGGCTTTCTGCGGCAATACCTTACCAAATCGGTCTTCGATGCGGAGAGCATATTTCTTCGCCGATGCTCCCGTCTGCGACATGATGAAGTCAACAAGAGCCTTGAATTTCCAGTTCTTGCGCGGGTAATACTGCGAGGATGTGCCCTGCACGTCATTCTGCGCTTTGGGGAGATTAAAAGACTGTTCGGGGTGCTGGCGGTCTTCGTAGATTGCCTTGGTGTCCTTCTTCTTGTCTCCCTTGAATTTGGGCAGTTCGCCGATGAAGGTAATACACGGGATTTTCTGCACGGCCTTGTCATAGTCAATATCGCCCTCGCCGCCGTCCTCGTTGAGGATGTCGTTGGCTTCAAGTTTCTTGAACATGACTGCGGTGTCGTCCATGTCGGCAATGTAATTGTTGACCATCTGGCGGAATGACAGCACGTTGTCATACACTCGGATGTTATAGACATTCAATTCGCACATGGGGTGTCCGAGGGTAATGCCGACCGCCGGGTTCTGCACAAAGTAGTCGGAGGTGTCGTACTGCACCACGTTACTCATCTTGCCGTTGATGAACAGGTAGAGGAAGCGGTTGCCGCCGACCTGCTCTACTTGGAAGCCGAGGCGAATGCGTTCGTCCTGCTTGTACTTTGTCTCAATTGTTTTCTTGAGTGCCGAGGTAAAGTAGGCTTCCTGCGCCTTGATTTCAAAGCCGACATTGCCGCTGAGGCACGAGATGAGGGTTGCGTCCATGTCGTAGCAGTTGCTTACCATGAACTCAATCTCAATGGTCTTGCCCGTCAGCTTGCAGTCTTTGCTGAATATCTGATGAGGTATGACGCAGGTTGCGCCTTTTTCAAGGTGCAACGCCATAAGCCCGGTGCTGTCGCGCATCCAGCCGCTATGCGTCTTGAAGTCGCAGTTGCTGAATATGGCTTTTGTGTGCTGGCCGTCTTCGGACGTGAACTCCCACACATCGGCATCGTCCGCATCGTTGCTTCTGCCGGAGGACGAAAGGTAGAGCGCAAGGGCATCCGTCTCGGCCTCAATCTGCGTGGCGGCTTCAAACACGTTTATCTTCACCTCCTTGGTTGTAGCACCGCAGATAAAGATGAATTTCAACTCTCCGTGCTCTTTGGCTCGGTAGCTGAATACAGTGCGCACACGGTCAACGGTGGCAGTCTGGAGCGTCTTGCCGTTGAGCGAGATTACAACCTGTCCCTGCTGTTTGTTGGGGATATAAACAGCATACGGGATTTCAATGGTCTCGTACTGATTGACGTTGGGCTGGTTGAGTTCAACGGCAATGATGGGCGTTAGGCTGTCGGCCTCTATGACTATGAGGTCATAGACAAGGACGTTACTTGTGAGGGTCTGCCCTGCGGATATCTCGCGCTCGGCATAAACCTCAAGGCGGTGTGCGCCGTGGCTTAGGTTGGTAGTGGCAATGCTCTTGACGCTCGTTGCGCCGGAGGTGGTAATTGTTTCCTCCGACAAAAGTGCGCCGTCAAGTTTGAAAGTTACTTTCTTTGTGCCCGAACCGTTTACCACATAACGGAATGGAATTGCAGAGCCTTTCTGCGTAGCGGTTGAGATGGCATAGGGCGAAGACAGCGAAAGGGTAACCACGTTGAGTTTGATATATGCCGACTGTGCGATAACGCCGTCATCGGCTGTAATCTTGACCCGGACGGAGTTTGTGCCGACACTCAGCCACTCGCCGACCTTGAACGAGCAAATGCCCTGCTCAACGTTCATGCGGTCAACGGTGCTTCCGTTCACGATGAGTTCAGCCGTGCCGCCGTACTGCGTATCAACGGACGAGTCCATGTTGTAGTGTCTCCACACAAATTCAATCGTGTAGTCATCGCCCTCTTTGAGGGTGTCAGACATCGCGCTGTTGATGGTCAGTTCTATGGCCGTGGGGTTGGTAGTGCCGCCACCACCACCGCCGGGGATTGTTACGGAGGCAATGCCTTCGCCGTTAGCGTCATTGAGCGAAAGTATTCGCGTTGCTGCGTCAAATGAAAGCCCCTGCGGAATTGTGTCCTGCACTTCCTTGATGCTCTGTACTACAGCTTTATTGGCGATTGGGTTGCTTGACTCGGCGTTGGGGGTTTCATCGACCTCAACCTTGTAGTCAATGTTGATGTTGCCCTCGGCATCGGGGGTCTTGGCCTCGCCGCCGTTGAAGCTCACGCCTTGCACCTCGGGCTTCCAATAGTTTTCGTCAACCCACTTGTCGGAGGTCGTGCCGAGGAATTGCCATGTCTGCCACACACCTGCGGTTGCGGAGAAGGTAATCTTGCGACCTCCTGTGCGCAGGTCTTCGGGTACGAGCGAGGCGGCAACGCCGCGGCTCATGTAGTTCCAATTTCCAGACACCTCATGGACGTTGATGGTGTTGCCCGTAGATGAGCCGCCGCCCATGGTAATCCAATTGTCGGGGTCTGTGAAATATTTCTTTGTAAGGTATGTGCCTACATACTGATACGTCCTCCACTTCCCCTCGCCGATGGCAAAGGTGAGTGTCATGCCGCGCACGGCAATGCCCTCGTTAAAGACGGCTTCAAGCACATTGTGCTCCTGTTCTGCGTCTTTGTCCTTGAAATCGGAATAGAACTCGCCTTCTTCAAGGGGTAGTTCTACGGTTGCATTGTAGGTGTTGCCGATGGCGTTGCCGCCGACCTTGACGAGTTTCGTGCCATTGTAGCGGTACAGTTCGTTGTCAAGCCTGTATATAACGTCAGTCCTGATGGCGGCAATGCCGTGGAAATAGGTATTGTAGTCTGCAGCACTAAGACCATCCGGCCATTCGTTTGCCCACATATAAGTAGTGCCGCCCTCATTTTGGTCGTGCTTTCTTACCCATACGCCTGTGCTTTGGTCGGGGTTGTCTTCGTAAAAGCCGTTGAAAGGCAGAATAGAAATGTGCGCAAAGTGGCTAAACTCTCTGGAGTTGAGTTCACCGAGGGTTTCATTAGTCGTTGCCAAATCTGTCTGCAGCTTCGCACCATCATCACCGGGGAAAGCGGTGCTTTCAGTGTAGCCGAGGGCGAGGTCTGAACCGATAACTACCATCTGCGAACCGCTCCAACGATACGTTTTGTTGGTGGTGCGGTCAACATAGACCTTGTCCTTTTCGGGGATACGGCCATCCATCGTAAACTCACCGAAGGAGTCTGCGTTTAGCCAATTGCTGGCATATTGGGCGGGAATGGCGTTCTTTGCGCAAGCGATAAAAGTTCCTCTTACGCTATCGAACACCACCAGACAATTGTCCGTCAGCGATACGGGGTCTATGGTTGTTGGGCTTATCGGCACGAAGCCGTCAAACTCCTTGACATCATCCATCGCGCCAGGGATATAACGGGCAGGGATGCGTCCGTTCTCGTTGAGCGGGGCAATGCCGCTGGGTGCGCCAACACTATTTTGAATAGCCTTTATGTCGGTGGCGTTTTTGGATATGCCCGAGGCGTTATTGGCAATGGATGTATCGTGCCCATCTACGCGGCCTTTAAGAGTTGAGATGCTGCTGGTGTTTGTGGTAATGGAATTATTGATGAGCGTAATCTGCGAGAGAATGCTGTCAATGCGGGCACTGTTAGATGATATGCCGCTGTCGGCTGCGCTCTTGTTGGCTGCGACTGTTGCCGCAAGGTTTTGAAGCTGGCCGTCAAGTTCGTTGACTGCATCCTGATACTGCTGGCTGTCTATGGTCGGGTTGCCCGCGGTTATCACTGCCCCGGATGAGTCAACCTGCTTCACCCATGTCCCGCCGTCTGCAATGTAGAGAGGCGCGGGGAGCGTATTGCCAACAAGTGCCCACCAACCGTCATGCGGATGCGGGTAGGCTGTGCGCAATTTTACCTCGGTGGTAAAGATGCCTTTATTTGGGCCTTTGATATTCTTGGCCTCCAACCAGCCCTCAACAGTGAGATTGTGACCTACCCTCTGACTGCCTTGGACGTTGACACCTCCGCCGACTGACACGTTGCGCCCGACCGACACATCTCCGTCTATCTGTTTTGTCGGTATTGAACTCATTGTAATGCTGATTTAGAAACTTCGGAGAGTGCCGTGGATTTCTCGGACTCGCCTAATGTGAGTAATACTAATGATGCTGCTGCATACACCACCGCCGTGTAACAACGTTCACAGATGTCAATGCCGCCATCCTCGTCTATTTTGGGATATGGAAGATACTGCGCCCTGCGTGTGTAGGCGTTCTCACTCTTGCAGGAGTAGAACTCCAGCACTCTGCCTTCGGGGCGCACGGCGATTGCGCAAACAGGTCTCTGCGCCGTACCGCGCAATGCCTTGACGCGCTGACGTTGCATTTCATATTCGGGGTCGCCTGTACTGATTGCGGTGAATACAGCTTGCTCCCAATCGCTCATTTCAAAGACGATAAGGCGCATGAAGTCTTGGGGTAAGATTACCCAGCCGCTTTCTTGGTCGCCCCAGAATACAGCATCGCCGAAATCGTGTCCGTTCTCAAGCAGATATGTCGGTGCGTCTGTATGCACACGGGTCACGGCTTCAACTATCTTGCTCTTGACTATTTCATCAAGGGAAAGAGTGTCAACGTCATCATCCTGCAACAGCTGTTCGCTCGTCATATTCTGGTCAAGACAGACACGAACATCGCGCATAACATCGTGAATGTTGTAAATCATGGCTTATGAATTTATGCGTCTGCGTTGTTGTCGCCGTCTTCCTCGGCGGCAGAGAAGCCGTTCCCCACAAAGACAACGCCGTGCTCGGCGGCTGCTTTCTGCGCGGCGTTGCGGGAGCGGACTTTGTAGGAAGATATGCCGAAGTTCTGCTGCAGGTAGTCCTGCGCATCCTGCAGACACGTTACCTCGACCTCCTTAAGCCCGGCGGCGGGTGTCTCTGCGGCGGCGTTGCCTTCGTCTGCACTCCCTGCTGGTTCGTCCTTGGCTGGCGCTTCCTGCGCGGGGGCGATGGCTGCACGGGGTTTGGGGGTTGCCATGCGGGGATGGTTCCCCGGCACTTCCTGCGTCATTATCGGGATAATGAAGCCGTTGCGGAACTCCTTGGAGTTCTCTATGACGAATTGGGTGATTGGGTCTTTGGTGACAAAATAGGCGGGCTGCGCTCCGCTCGGCGAGGACGTGCCGCCTGTGAAGGAAACAGCAACCTCTATGTTGCCTGCCTTTACCTTTCCGTGCCACTCGGTTAATTCGGGGACTCCGTATGTTTTTACTTTCATGATTTCTTGGTTTTACGAAACAGGGACGGACGGCAATGTTTCGCGTCCGTCCCTGCGGTTACGTTGAATGGTTGATATTACTCTGCGGAAATAGCACCGTAGAATTTCGTCCAGCCTCCGGCGTTGGAGTTGGCTGTGGCCGAGTATTTGTAGGCTTCGCCGCTCTCCACGTTCACGGTCTGTGCTGTAGTCTTGCCGTCGCTCCCGGTCACTGTCAGCGTGAGCGACTGTGCGAAGACGTAAATCACGCCGTCTTCAAGGTCGTCAGCTGCAGGAGCGGTTGCGCTGCTCCACAGCAGGAACTTGTCGGCGTTGGGCGCGGTCTCGTCATTGTCATCGTTCTCGCCGTCAACCCAGATGTGGCAGTTGCCTTTGAGACCGAGAGCGTCCGAAACGAGTACGCCGTTGCGGGTTGCCTCTTCGCCCTCAACGTCCTCGGTGTAGTTGGACTCTCCTTTGCGGACATAGTGGACGAGACGGTCTTCGCCGATGATGATGCCGGAGTTCTGATAGCCGCAGTCGTCAAGGGTGTCCTCAAGTTTAATCTCGAGTTCACCGAACAGGCAGGAAAGTTTGGTGACCTTCCAGCCGAGACGCTCGTTGGTGTAGGGCATCATCTTGACCTCGGGGTGCTTCGACCAATCAATCAGCTGGAGTGCCTGACCGAGGTTCTGGCCCACGAGGAAGATGCCGCTCTTGGGCTTGTCTGCGCCGCCGTAGTAGGTCTTGATGAGTGCCATGATGTCTTCGAAAGTCCAGCCGCCGTTGTGCTTGATTTCGCGCTTCACCTGCCAGCGGACGCCGTTGGTGGTGTAAGACCATTGGTCATCGCCCATGGACGAGCGGACGAGCATCTTGTTCTGCTGCGAGATGAGAAGGGTGCGGTTGCCCGCGGCCTTGAATTCGCGCAGCTGCGCCTCGGCCTTGACTGCTTCATCGTAGGGGATTTCCATGTTCTGGTCGGCCAGATACTTGGAGACGATGCTTGTCATGCCGCGCTTCTGCAGGTAGAGGTCATCGGGCACGGGGATAACGGTGTTCGGGTCAACCCATTTCTGAGTCTCGTAGAGCGCGTTGCCCATGCGGACGAGCTTCGTTCCGGCGGCGATTACGTTGGTGTTGCTGGCGGCGGGGCTGGACGATGTGGGCAGACTGCCGTATTGGTCGGTCACTGCCTGCTTGACGCCGTTGGTCGCTACGCAGGTGATGGTGTCATCGTTGTTGACGCTCTTGACGAACAGCTGCAGCGGGCGGCGCGTCTTCACGTTGCCCGCGCCCGTGACGTAGTTGTAGCCTTTAACGCCTTTGACCATGAGTGTGTCATAAGCGCGGATTTTCCCCTTGTCGGCGTTGACCAGGGTGATGTTGTTGCCGCTGACGGATGCAACGGTGACGATGGGTGTGCCCTGGTCGATTGCGTAGTGTTTGACTTCCATGGATTTCACGTTCACACGCTTTGCCATCAGCATAAGCTGCATGAGGGCATTCTGGTCGCGCTCAAACATGAAAATCCTCTTGTCTACTTCGGGCAATACCAGTTCGCCCATGCCGCCGCTGGCGTTCTGCACACCCGAAACCGTGGTGGGAGCACCACCAATGTGGGTTTCAAGACCTGCAGTTCCTGTTCCCATAGCGGGCTTTACGTCCACGGGAGTGCTGGCACTGCCCGTGTTGGGAGTCTGTGTGGTTGTTACTGTCTCCATGTTGTCTTGGGATTTATTGTTAATTATAAATTTGCTGTTTAGCCTATACTCTGCTTCACAAGTTTAGGATTGTTGGTTGCTTTCCCGGCTTCCATGAGCGAGGACACCGTGGTGCATACGCCGCCGAGATGCGTCCTCAGTCCGGCAGTGCCCTTGGCAGGTTCAACTGCCTTGGTGGCGGGTGGAAATTCGACCTTGATACTCATGGTTATTTGGCGGCATCAGCCATGTCGAAAATGTTCATGGGTTTGCGCTCTTTAGCAGCCGGGGCATTGTTCGCTCCCGCGAGAGTGGGAGTGCCATCGCCGCGGCTGGGCTTCCGCAACTGCGCCTCTGCGCGGGTGTTCTTGCCGCTGATTTCTCCCTGCTCTCTTGCAGTGGCCATGTCTGCGTCATGATTTATAGCCTTGAGAACCATGTCAATGGTCTCGGGCTTGATGATGCCGAGCACTGCGTCATTGGTGATTTCCTTGACGAGGTCGGCTGCTTGGTCTATCTGCTCGTCAGTAAGCCCGAGTTCGGTCTGTTTCTGTTCAAGCATGGCGAGAGTGGCCTTCATGTTCTTCTCCCACTGTTCTTCAAGTCCTTTCTGCTTGGCCATGCGTTCAACATACTCCTTGTTGCTCTTGGCAAACTCGTCCATCTTGGAGGGGTCATCGAGCATCTCCTTGACACCGTCAATGCCGATGCGGTTGATAAGCGACACCCACGGGTCTTTGCCCTGCGCCATGTCGGTAATGAACTGAGCGCTGCGGCCATCACGATTGAACATGTCGGTCAGTTTGCTCTCGCGCTCTTTGTAGCCAGCCAGCTGACTGTCGTATTCGTCATAATCGTCATTAATCTGGCCGAATAACGCCTCGTCATCAGCATACTCTCGGTCGGGGTATTTCTTTTTCAGACGCTCGCCGAATTGGTCTCGTCTGCTCTTAACTTGCTTTTCCTCAGCCATGTTGAATTTTATATTGGGTTGGGTGTAACATTTTATTGGCAAAGATAAGCACCCATTTTCGGGCGGTATCTTTATCTTTTGAGTTAGATTGTGTAAATTTGCATTGGGCAGAACCTCAAAACATTATGCAATGAAGTCGTTTGGTAGCATACTCTCCTTTACCCGCGAACGGAATGCCGCACTGCTAAAGGCATACCGGGAGCAAGTCAATGCTGCCGACTTCATCCGGCTCAACGAAATCGGAGAGAAAATTGTCAATTCTCCCGCTCCGCGCTTCTGGGTTTCGGAGGAACGTGCCGCCGCGGTGGTATCGTCCATCATGCGCGGTAAACCCATATTAGACACCATGCGCCCGACAAAGCGCGAGATGTTTCTTGAAATACACCGCAGGGTCGTAGCCCTCAAAGAGCAACACCCCGATTGGACACTCTGCGCCTTGGTGCTAAAGGTCGTTAATTCTCCTGCTCCAAAGTTCTACATGGAGCCGTCATCCGCTCTTGAACGTCTGTTCAAAATCCGCAATGGTTGGTACGAAAATGGCAAAGGAAAGTGTAATTTATGACATAATCGCCGAAAATGACAGTCGCCGCGATAATATGTTTTCTCGCTTCAACCCGATTACAGGAGAGGGGTCTGTGGGCGAGCGCATCCTTGTTTGCCTTGAAGATTTCCCGCTGAAAAAGATGTGGTTGCCCGTGCGGATGCTTGATAACAATTTCATCAAGGAGTTAATCAAGCAAAAGGGCATTGACGGTTTGCTGCGTAATGTCATGGGCGTTAAAGACCCCGAACCCGAAGACCGCGAGGCTGTGTTAGACCGTTTTATTCGCGTCCGCAATCTGCATGACTTCCCGTTTTGGTCGGCGACATTCGTTTATATCAAAAACAAAGAGCCAGGTCAGCCCGACTGCCTTTTCCGTCTCACATATCCTCAACGCAGATTTGTTGAGATGCTTGAGGAAATGCGCCTCGCTGGTAAGCCTATCCGTATAATTCTGCTGAAGGCTCGTCAGTGGGGCGGCTCTACTACGTCCCAACTCTATATGGCATGGCTTCAGCTTGTACATCGCACAGGCCTCAACTCTCTTATTGTCTCCAACTTCAACAAAGGTTCGGAGACTATCAAGGGTATGTTTAAGCGCATGATTGATGCTTACCCTATATCCATGCTGCATGAGGTCGGCGAGGTGTATGCCGAAAACGAGGATAAACTTGTTGGCGTAGGTCGCTCCGGCCTCACCCAGCTTGTGCCACAACGCAACGCCACAATATCAATCGGTTCTGCCGAGTCGCCGGACTCCTGTCGTGGCGGCGACTACGCTTTGGTGCATTTGTCGGAGGTCGGCCTTTGGAAAGCAACAGACGGTAAGAAGCCCGAGGACATTGTGCGCTCGGCGTGCTCCGGCGTGCTCTTTCGTCCGTACACGATGATTGTCTATGAGAGCACGGCTAATGGCGTCGGCAACTTCTTCCACCGTGAATACTCTGCCGCCAAAGACCCGAAAATCAAATCGCAGTTCACGCCGCTTTTCGTTTCGTGGTTCGACATTGAGATGTACCAGATACCTTTCGCCAACAAGAAGGAGTTGGTGGAGTTTGCCGAAAGCCTATACAACAACCGGGATAACGCTGCCGCCGTCTCCGACCGTGAGGAAAGCGGCAAATACTTATGGTGGCTGTGGGAAATCGGTGCAACGCTGGAGGGCATACATTGGTATGTTGAGGAACGTGCCAAATATAGCAATCACGGCTCTATGGCTTCCGAATATCCGTCTGACGATATAGAGGCGTTTGTCAATTCCGGCGCAGCTATCTTCGACAAGTATGCCGTAGAAAAATTACGGCCAGCCGCCAAACAGCCGCCAAGATATATCGGCGAGGTTACTGCCTACGGCGATGAGGGAGAGGACGCACTGAAAGACCTGCATTTTGTATCTGACAAGCAGGGCTTGTTATGGGTGTGGAACTTGCCCGACCCGATAAGCCCGAACGACACGGAGGAGGTAACAGACCGCTATCTGACTGTCGTGGATATTGGTGGCCGCTCGCATACTGCGGACTGGTCTGTAATCGTTGTGTTTGACCGTCTGTTGATGATGGACGGAGATAAACCCGCCGTGGTGGCGCAGTGGTACGGACATATTGATATGGACTTGTTGGCGTGGAAAGCGGCGCAGATTGCGGCGTTCTATGACAACTCCCTGCTCGTTATTGAGTCCAATACCTTGGAGACCCACGACCGGGAGCGAGACGTGGACGGCGACCAATCCAATGCAATCCTAAATCAGATTAAGGACATCTATCCCAACCTCTATGCCCGCAAGCAGTCAGAGGATGCCATCATGCAGGGATTACCCGTGCGCTATGGTTTCCACACCAATGTTGCTACGAAACCCATGATTATATCCACGCTCGTCAAGGTCGTCCGCGAAGGACTGTATGTAGAACGCGATGAGCGGTGTGTTGATGAGTATCTAAATTACGAGAAGAAGCCCAATGGCTCTTTCGGCGCGAAAGCGGGAGAGCATGATGACTTGCTGATGACACGCGCAATCGGTCTGCACATCTGTTTCTACGAAATGGAGTTGCCGCAGGTCGTGGAACGTTGCGACAACTCCCTAAAGTATTCGCCGAGAATTGTGTCGGCGGCTTCATTCTGATGTTTATGCAGATTGCAGCTGCCCGGGCATCGCGCCGTGCAGCTGGTTCACTGCATCCATGTTTGCGCCCTGCTGGGCCTGTGCCAGCAGTTGCGGCGATACGCCTTCGGGCACTTGACCCTGCTCCAACTGTTCTTTCTGCGACTGTATGCTCTGCAGCAGTTCGTCCGCAAATGGGAAATTACCAGCCTGCAGCAGCTGTTCAAGCGAGATTGCTTGCTGCTGATACAACTGCATGAGGAAATCGTTTGCCATAGCGCGATACGCCGGAGTTGCGGTGCTCGGCACAATGCTGAGGTCAAATTCAACATCGCGTATCTTCCGTGGGTCGTATTCAACCTGTGCGCTAGCGCGTCCTGCAATGTTGAAGACGCGCTTCTGGTCGTAGAACTGCTGAATGTTCTTAACATCCTTATAGGCTGCATCGCGCACGAATTCGCTGAATGTGTCAAGCAGGTCAAGGAGTGAGGTGGTGGCGTTCTGTGTCTGCTGATTGTAGAGGGCGGCACTCATACCTGCGTAGCCGGGTTTGCCCTGCAATGCGCCGTTCACTCCGCTTATGTCTTCAAAGAATTTCAGCTGCAGGTTCAGCAGCTCATTGATACCGATGTTGGTTGAGTTGCTTGATACCTGCCTCGGTATTTCGCGGCTCTTGCTCGGAGTATAGACGATAACGCCGTCAAGCCTGCTCCATGTGTCGGCAAAGTCTTCGGGCGACATTCCTTTGGGAATACAGTCGCTCGGCACAAGAAGCACACCCTTGGCCGTGCTTTTCATTATCCAATCGTAGAGGGTAATGAGGCGGTTGGTATATCGCTGCTGGTCTATCACGTCAGCCACAAAACTATGTACCTCTCCATCTATGAAAGGGTAGGCTTTGAAAACGTATGGGTGGCCTTTGTGCTCGTAGGGCGTTTCTCCCTCGCTGAGTATGTCGCCAAACGGAGTGAGGTAGTAATAATACCAATAGGAGTCCATAAACCACTCGGCGCGGATTAGGGGCACTTCTTCCTGCGGTATGCCCATGGACGCGCCCTGCATGATGCGCCGGGCGTTTTCTTCCACAACCATCTCGTTGTAGTCTTCAGTGTCTATCTTGAAAACATCGCCGTTGTTGTAGTCATGACACCAATAGCGCGGCTTTGTTTCCTTGCGCCATACCTCAATGACACGGCAGCGGCTCTCATCGCGCGGAATAAGGAAATCAACTTCGGGGCTGTCGGATGCCGTTCCGAACTGCTTCCAATATTGGGTAAAGGCATTCTTCTCTCTTGCCATGCGGTATATCTCCGCGAGTTTGGCGTAATCAGACGGGCTTTTGGCAAACTCATGGCATACGTCTTCAAAACTTACGTCATGCACCTCGCCCACGCAGCTGCAGTCCCATGTGCGGAAGTCGCGCATATTGTTGTCAATAAAGAAATTGTTCGGCTGCACATATTCAGTCCAACAATCTTCCTTGTCGTTCATGCGGCCAAACCACTTGCGGTGCACAATCATGCCGGAAATAAGAAATTCCTCCATGGTGCGGGCATAGACCTCTGTCATTCGGTTCAGCTGCATATTGTACTGCAATACGGTTGACATGGTCTCTGCAAGTTTCTGTTCGTCTCGGTCGCGGGCATAACAGGTCGGTTCGGTCGCCTGACCGCGATACACGCCTATGACATTTCGCACAAGACGGCGAATGAGATTATTCTTCAATGGTATGTGCCCCTGCTTCTTGATATATTCCTCCTCGGTCATCTTCTTGCCATTGACGCAGACAATGTCGCTCCATTGGTCGCCGTAGGTATAACGCTTGCAGCGTTCTCGCTCTTGACGGAAACGCCACATATTCTGGTAAAGGTTCTGCGCTTGCAGCAACACGTCAGTTGCCCGGCGCATATCATCGCAACGGCTACGCTCGCGGGCAACGCTATCCATGTCGGTAACGCTGGCGGGCTTCACTTGACTCAATCTGTTAAGTTTTATCATATCGCGGTGTATGAATTTGTGTCGGTGGCAAAGTTACTCACCACCGACACAATAATAACTTTATCTCTTGACTCCCTGCGCTTGCTGTCGCAGAGTTGTGTACTTGGCCGAGAAGCCGTTCATCAGAGTTGTCAGTTCCGATATTGAACTTTGCTGCGCCTCCGGGGTCTCGGCTTGCAGAGCCTTGACCATTCCTGCGCGGTACTCCTTTATGGTCTCGTTCAGCAGCGCGGCCTCTTCGGGCGTTTTGCTCTGCAGGAGCATCGTAGACATCTTGCTGAGTTGTTTGTCAAGTGCTCCGAACTGACGATACACAACGAGGTCGGGGTCTTTCTGCAACTCTGCAAAGGCTTGCGCGGCGGCTACATAGTCGGTCTTTGCCAATGCCCGTGCATCTGTCATGCGCTGCGAGATAGCTTTGTATCGTGCCTCATAGTCAGCGTAGGCTTCTGCAACTGCTTTGTCACTCTGGCCTTCCATGCGCTCCTTAATCTTGGTCTCGGCGGCATCCTTGTATTTGTCGAGGCGTTCCTCGTCTCCCCACGACCATGGGGCAAAAGGAGTGCCGCGCTTAACCTTGTATTCGGCGTAACGCCGTGCGAGCTGTTCCGGCGTGAGTTTGCTTGTCTCCTCTCCGCTAAGTCCGACCTCGTCAAAATACATCTTGTCAATCTGACTCTGCGGAACTTGCAGGACACGCATAACAAAGATTGCTGCTTCGTGGCTTAACGCGGGGTCATCGCCGCAAGCATCAGTAATGGCTACGGCTGCATCTGTGATGCTCTGCGGGTTCATGCCGATGCCGGACTGCACAATCAAGTTGATAATGTCGTTGACGGCTTCGGCGTTCTTGCCGCCGATGAATTTGTTGGCAATCGTGTTTATATCGCTTGCCAGCGGCATATCCTTGCTGAGTTGATTGAAACTCCAATCTCCACTTGCCCACATATTGCCAAAGCTGCTTATTACATCGCCGCCCGTCAAGCCCTCAACACTGCCGAACATGGAATGTGTTATAACATCATCCCACATCTTGTCCTTTTCGTTGTCATCATCGCCGAATAGGATATAGGGCAGATATGCGCCCAAGTTCCAGGCCATTTCAAGTATGAAGCCGAATGTTGCCAAACGGATTGCATCTTTCTTCAGCTGGCGGCTGAAACGCTTTCGGGCTGCGCTCTGGGCTTTGCCGCGCTCGTCATCGGTAGCGTTGTCGGGGTCAACGTTCCAATCACGGAGTATCTGCTTTGTCATGAAGGCAACGCTCTCGGCACGTTGACCGGGAGTGAGGTTGCGTTTGAGATTACGCAATGCGTCAAACTCTTGGCGAGTGTAGGACATTGCCGAGTTGCGGAAGACGGTAAACAGCACACTCAGCCACGAGCGGTCAACCTGCATAGTGGAGAGGAAAGGAGACTCGCTTGACTGCTGCGTCTGATTGAACAGGATTGTAGCGTCCTGCTTGGCTCGCTTCTCTGCCATGTCGGCAGGATAGCCCTCTTTGAGGTACTGTTTCAGTCGGGTCTCATACATGGCTCTTGCGCCGATGCTGATAGTTACGGCATCCACAAAGGCGTTGGGGGTCATGCCTAAACGCTGTGCAATTTCCATAACACGGCTACGCCACATATTCCAATCCATGCTGGATTTGAGAAGACGCGGGTCGCCGCTGATGCGCGAGTGCCAACGTTCACGGAAGATTGGCAGGTTGTCAAGACACCACTTAAAGTCACCGTAAGGGTTGGCGATACTCTTGGCGATGGCTCTTGTGCTCACCTCGGGAGCGTATGCAGGTGCAGAAAGCAGCTGCTTGAGAGCAGTGAACAGACGGAAGCTAACCTTTGCGGCGGTAACGCCCTTGGCGATGTTGACCGCGCCCTTGTCAAGTTTGGCAATCGGCGGACGGTATTCACCTGCGGCCATGAGGCAGAGGTCGTTGAAATTATTCCACAATGTGCGACCGCCGCCATAGACGGTTGTCATATTGATTACCTGATTGCGGAAACGCTTGTAGGTGCGCAGGGTGTTTATGTCTCTATTCCACTCCGCATAAGCACTCCAATGCTCCATCTCTGCGATATGGTCGAGCACTACACCCAGAGCGTCAGCCCCGGTAACATCAAGGTAATAATTGTGCCTTGTACGCTTGACAATGCTGCCTGTCTTCGTGGTGATGCCTTCCGGCTTATTACGCTGATTAACATCTTCCTCTTTGTCAATTCGGGCATTTGCCAAAACTTTGAATGGGAAGTAGTCTTCAATCGCGGCCATGCTCGCGCCGAACATGCGCTTGTGGGTCTCGTTGTATTCGTTGCGGGTGGCGACAAGGAATTCACTCTGTATCCAATCACCAAGGGCTTTATAGCGCGGGTCAATGAATTGCTCGATGTCGGCAATGTTTTCGTCCGTTATGCCCATGAGGCGCAACAGCCTTCTGCCCTCAGACATTTTGTCAACCATGTAGATGTAGAGCAGATTCCCCTGCGTCAGTTCATGTTCGCGCATTTCGCCGCCGTCCCAGAACGAAACGGTTGCCTTGGGTAGTTTGGCCTCCAAACGGATAGCCTTGCCTATGGTCATGCCCTTGCCGAAGATTTCCTCAACCTTGGCATCCAGCTGCGCGAACTTGTCTTTTACGCCTGTCAGTTCTTTGTTGCGGCAGTCAACCCATCCGCGCATGAAGCGGTTCCACAGATAACCCTCTCCGCTTGCACTCTTATTGCCGAAGGTGCGCAGGATTTGGTCGAATGTGGCGAGGGGCGAGAAAGCGAACTGCACAAAGCTATTGTTGACAAATTTGTCTTTCCAATCATCTTCATGATATTCGTTGAACTTTCTTCCCTCCATGTCGGAGTTGGCGTTGTGGTGTATCTCATTCACGCGGGCTTTCTCTGCTTCGCGGAATGCCTTGGCGTTCTCAATGCTTTCACGCAGGGAGTCGGACAGACGGCCCACGAGATTGAAATACGCCTCGGTGCGGTCAATTTTATTCTTGCGAATAGCGTCCTCGGTGGCCTCCACAAACTGCTTATAGGCATCATCAGTCATGCGTCCGGCATCCTTGTCTTCCTTGGCAATCTTGATACTGTCGCGCAGAGCTTTCTCGTCCGCTTTGCTTGCGGCGATATTCTGCACATAGTCAAGAGCCATATTAAGCCCGGCGTATTCAAGTGCGGCTTGGTCGGCAATGGTCTGGTCGGGGTCGCTCATGCGGTTCAGTGCTTCGGCAATCCTATTGGCGATGTCGTCTTCGGTCAGCCCCATGACTTTCTTAACGACTTCCAATGTGCGCTGGCCGTCCACGTCAAGTGCACCCTGCACCTCAACGCCGCGGGCATCAACCTTACTACCTCGGATGGTGAGCAGTTTGCGCAGGGTTGCCTCGCCGTTGCGCAACTGATTGTTGACCATGATGTCCATAATCTTCTGCACACTCTCCTTGACGGCGGTATGGCCTACGGCGTTCTTGACTGCCGAGATGAGACGTTGCATTTCGCCGGAGGTCATGTCAGAGAGATAACCGTTCTGCATGAGGATGCGGGCGAGGTCGGCAACGCGCTTAACGGTCGCCTGGTCGTAACGCTTCTGTGCTGCCATTGCGCGGCGCAGGGAGGTGAGGTTACCGCCAATCGCCCGCATGGCATCGTTACGCAGAGTGAGGTCGCCACTCTGATTGTTGCTCAAGCGGATGGCTGCGTTTGTAATGCGCTCCTCAAAACCGATGCTCTGGTCGTTCCAGATGTCGCCTGTCTCGCCGTCTCGGAAGCGATACTCATAGGTCGGTTCTTCGGCTAAACCACTCTCATCCAAAAGTTTTTTGCCCGCATCATAGGATTTCTCAACATTTTCAAGTAACTTTGTAGTCCCAAGAGCACCATTCCGAATTGAGGATGCGTTCTCTTGAACTCCATTGGAGTTGTTGGAAGTCATTGCCAAAGGTTGGCCGCTACCGTTATCGGTACTTGCCGAGGGCGCTTCCAGCAACTCTATTTTTGTTACCTCAAAGCTATGCGGAGTGTTTGGGCGATTGTCATCAACAAATTCTTCCATTGTAGTCTTCACCCGATATATCTTGCCGTCAATCTCTGCCGCGCCATAGAAGCGGTGGATTAAAGCGGCGTTGTTTACTCCGTTCTCGGGCTTGCGCTGGCCGTCAGCACCCTTCTTGTAGTCGGGGTGTATTTCGGCTTCAATGCTTTCGCTGATGATTTCGGGGAGTTTGGTGAGGGCAGCAAGATGCACGCCAAGGTTTTCACTTCGGCCTACTGCGGAAACAGATAATTGCTTTTCAACCTTGTTTTTGGATATGCTGTACTCAAATTCTTCTCCGCGGCTATCGGTGGCGGTATGGAGTCCAACGAGGTGAGCCTTAGCCCACGCTTCGGCTTGCTTGATGGGCTTATCGCCGCTGAACGGATGCTGACCTACGCGCACAATCCGTACCTCTCCATCATTGAGACCCGGCGTAACAATGCCTTTCTCGCGGATAGCACGGTCGCGGGTAGACTCAAACTCCCGCTTACTGCGGCTCATTGCGCGGGCACGTTTCTCGCTTTCGGTCGGTTCGGGTTTGGTCTTATCATTCAAGCCCAATTCCTCACGCTTCACGGCATCACGCGCCATGTCAACGTAGTCTCCTTTGGAGCGCAGACGTTCATGGCTGCGCCACAGTATGTAGCGCAACTCATTGTCGCCGAGTTTTACCCACTTCGGGAGTTTCAGAGAGCCGAGGAATTTGTTGATGGCTTCGAGCACTTTCTTCTTGAGTTTCTTCCAAAGACCGCGCTCGGCCTTGGTAAAGTCCTCAAAACCTTTTTCACTCATACGTCCGAACATTTCATCCACGGCTACGCGGCGGTGATAGTCGTGTCCCTTGGCAGGGTCGTTCATGAAGCGGCGGGTGGTTTCCTCGTCAATCTTCTGTTTCAGTTCGTCCTCAAGGTGGTCGTAGATTTCATCGCAGAAGGCATCATAGTTGTCTTCGCCAATCATCTCACGCAGTCCCTTGTGGGCTACAACCTCATGGAAGACACTCTCTGCAACGTCTTCAACATCGGCATTGTTGGGAACGACAACAACGACTTCACCCGTCCTAACGTCATAGAAACCCTTATGGCGGCGCATGGCTGCTTGTATTTCGGGGTTCTCATGAGTCAACTCATTCACATCGGTAACGATGCGAATTGGGGTGTTGAATTTCTTTGACAGCCTTTCCGCATATTCCTGCTTGGCCTCCGGCGATGTCTGACGTTTCTCGGCTTCGCGGGCATTGATGCGCTCAATCTCGCGGTCGGTTATGTATTCGGCTTTGCCGAAGTTGCCAGCCTTACCAGCGTTGCCACTGGCTACATCGGAAATTTCCACACCAAGACGCTCCAACTCTTGTCGCACCTGCGGTTGGATTACATTGTACGGGATGGGGATATTGGTGCCGCGCAGTTGCTCTGCAATCATTCGAGCAACTTCGCGGTAGGTAAGGATGCGCACGGGTTTGTCGTATCGCGTGAGGATGACGCGGCGAGGTCTGCCGAGGTCAGACAACTGACCGCTGACGGGACCGCTGTGCCACGACATTTCACCAACGGAGTTCTTTGCATACTGTGCCCGGTAATTCCCTGCAAGTTCGCTTTCGGGAATTTCCACCTCTACTGTTACAAGGTTTGGGCGGTTATGTGCAGACGTGAATTGGTCGTTGAGAACGGTGCGCGAGGTGTGAATATATGGATTATAGGCAACGGGGGGCAGTTCGCCTTTACCGAGACCTTTATTGAGAATGATATAACCCACCTCAACACCGTCATCACCTATGCGGGTTTTCTTGACGATTTCGGGGTGCTCCTCGCTTTGTTCGGGTATGCCAAGTTTGATTTCCGGGGTTTCTACGCCGTTGACTTTTGTAGCCATAGGTGAATAGAGTTTGCCTTCAATCAACTGCATGGTGCGGTAAACTTTCACGGTCTTGCCATCGGCAAACTCGGAAAGGACACCCTCGTCTTCCACCTCGCGGAAACGGGGGTCGGGTGCGCCATAGTCGCTGCCTGGCTCACGAAGCAGCCCCTCATCATTTGCGCTTCTTGTGTGATTGCCCATTACGCTTACCACATCAAGCAGTCGAGTTTTGCCGACATTTTGCAACTCGGTCTTCACTCTTTGCCATGCGGTGCTTGCTCCGGCAGTCATCTCAAAATCTCCGTAGAGGATTGCATTCTCTCCGCCGAACTGAATTACGCGCTCAGAGATATAACGGGCAACTTCGCGCGGGTTGCTGCTTATCTCGGTAAAAGGAGTGTGTATATTGCCTACAATGCGGTTGGCGCGAGTGAGGATGAGGAATGACACCTTGGCGCGGTCGCCCATACGGTGGGAGTTGAGAAAACTTGCTACGTCATGCGAACCGAGTACCTGCGGTTGTGTCATCGGGTCATAGTCGGGAGCGAATATCTGTTTGTCAAGGGTATATACCTTTAATCTGTGTTCCTTGGCAGGGGTGCGCTTAACTCCAACGTCAGCATTGTTGCTTGTGTCAAACGTGCCGTATTTCCCCGTCTTGAGGTTGATGATAACACCCAATACAGGCACATCGCACATTGACTCAACTTCTCTGAGTACCTGTACGTCTTGCGGCGAGCATTTCAGTTGCCCGCTTGGATGGTTGTGTACGAAATAGACTTGGTCGGGTTTGATGCGGTTGTATGCAAGAGAGGCGGTCGGCACATCTACCATTGTAGCATTGAACGTGCCCATGCCGAGTTCTATGACGGTGGGCTTGCCGTTCTTCACATATACCACAAATGAGTGCTCCTTGGCTGCATCTTCAAGAGCGGAGAAGATGAAAGCAACATCGTCTGCACTCTTTATCCGTGCGCCGGAGGTGAAACTGAACGACTTGTTCTCTGTGAACTGACGATCAACAAGACTGAACTCTCCCTCGGCGGCATTTAGTCCACTAATGTTGGAGGTTGTAATGGGGGTATCTTTCTTCCGTTGTACTCCTGCTCGTCCGGCCCCGCTATCAGCTGCTCCGTCTTCGGGTTCGGATACGGCGTAGGCTTCGGGGTTGGCCGAGTTGTAGCGGACTGTTTTGCCATCTTGTGTTTCATAACTATTCGCAAATTTACTGCTTTTTTCTGGATTATACGCAGGGGTAGGCTCTCCGGCTTCTTCAGTCTCGGAGTCTTCCTCTGTATATTCGATATTGGCAGCGGCTTCAACTTCCTTATCCATGTCGGCATATTTGGCCTCCTTTTCTTCCATCTCCTTCTTCATCAGTTCCTCGTATTCCGCGAGTTTCTGCTGGGCTGTGGCAAGTTCTTCGGTGTGCTGGAAAGGTACGCCGTCTCGGGCTTCCATGGATTTCAGTTCGGCATTGTTGCGTTCTATTGACTGCTGCGCAGCTTCTAATCGCTCACGGAAGTCTTTGCCGCTGATGATATTATCCACTATGTCCGTAACTGCATTCTTTATGCGATTGCCCCATACGCTATATTTTATACCGAGTTCGGGGCATAAAAGGGTCATGTTGCTGGCTGCTGACGAGAAAAGGTCTGTGCCTACACCGTTCTGTACTACCTCTCTTGATATTTCGGTGTGCACATTGAAGTCAATGCCACCAACGGTGATAGTTATATCAATCGTAGCAGGACGAGTGCTATAGCTATCTCGCACTTGAGCCTCTATTTCAGCCTTCTTCTTGTTCTGTTCCTTGAAAAAGTCTTCCATTTCGTCAATAGAGGCAAAATGCTTTTTGCCTACGATTATACCATCGACAACCGCGGCCTCTACTTTTGCAAGGTATTTTTGATTTTCCGCTATGCGTTCCTCTGCCGCTTTGTTCTGACCAACTAATTGGCGCGTACGATTGTGGATATAGGTCTGGTCTGCCTCGTAGTTCTTGAGTTTGGCAGTCAGCTTGCGCACCTCTTTCTCAATTTGGTTCTTGAGCATGGCATACTCAGAGCCGGAAAGCTGGGCGGTGATGTCGCCAAAGAGGTCTTGGTCTTCTTCCATAGAGCGGCTCTCCATGGAGTTTTCCATGAGTTGCTTGCCGTTCATGATAGAGTCGGCAATCGCTCCCTTGGTTTTCAGACGCTGATATGCGGTTACGTCAAGAGAGTCCTCAACGCCGAAGCGCAGGATGCGGACGGGCAGACCCCAATCATTGTGCATGTTGCCCTGACGCAGAAGACGGCCATTGCGCTGCGTGTAGTCCATAGGACGGTTGGGCGCGTCAAGGTGGATAAGAGTGTGAAGACGCTCCTGTATGTTCACGCCTGTACCGAGTGTGAACGTACTACCCATGATGACGCGAACCTCGCCGGAGTTGACTTTGTCGAAGATGTCAAGTTTCTTCTTGACGCTCATGTCGGATTTCATCACCACAATCTGCTCGGCGGGGATGCCGTTTGCGATGAGTTTCCTGCGGATGTCCTCATAGAGGTTGAAGCCCGTGGCCTTGTTCTGGTAGTTGTCGGCGAAGATTGCGACCGTGCCCTTATAGCCCTTGGTTTCCTCAAGGGTGCGCAGGGTTTGGCGCACGGCCTCGTTGGTCTTGCTATGCGGGTCGTCCTCCGCGCCTTCTTGAACGAGACGTGCATCTACGGCGGCGGCTTTTGCAATGCCGTACATCACAAGGGGAATGTGGCTGTTGGCTTTCTTCTCCTTGCCGCTCATCTTGTCGTATTTGTCAAGTTGCTCCTTGACATATTTCATGATGCTGCGGAGGGCGCGGGTCTGCGGCAGGTAGATGTCCTGCGCCTTGCCGCCCTCCAGCTGCGGGATTTTGTCGCTTACGCCTCCGGCCTCGCGTGTGAGCACGGTGTCGGCGACACTCGCCCAAATGCGCACGAGTTCGGGCAGGTTGACGTAACCTGCAAAGCGGTTGTTCTCTTTGTATTTGCCGCTGGTGGTGAACTCAAGCATTTGCTGAATGTTGCCGAAGTTGCGCACGAAGTCGTCAAAGTAGTAGATGCCGTAAGCTTTCATCTCGTCAGCTGGCATCAGATAGCGCATGAACGTCCATATCTCGGCTGCGGTGTTGGAGATAGGTGTGCCCGTGGCAAAGACCACGTTCTTGCCGCCTGTCTTCTCCAGAACAGACTGCACTTTGAGGAATACGCCCTGCGACTTTTTGCTGAAAGATGGGTCAACGCCTTTCACGCCGCGCTGCATGGCGGTGGCAAAGCCGAGGTGTTTGTATTCGTGAGCCTCGTCCACAAGTACAGCATCAATGCCCATGCTGTCAAAATCTTCAATGGCATCGGTCTTGCGGTCAAGCATTTCACGCGCCTTTACCTCGGAGTTCTGCCTACGCACGGCGGCTTTCTTTGCATCTTTCTCTTTCTTCTTGGTGGTCGGCGCAATAGAACCTGTTTCGTGGAGTTGTGCAATCTCTGCGCGGGCTTTCTCAATCTCGCGCTTTGCGGCATTGACAATGGGGTTTCTGCCGTTGTTGGGGTCGGCGGCTTCCATCTGCTCCAGCACAAGTTCCTTCTCGGCAATCTTGTCTTCAATGAACTTGGTCTGACGTTCAACACTGTCGGGGATGCGCTCAAATACCGACTGAGGCACGACAATCATATCCCAATCGTTGTACTTGATTTTGGCGTAGAATGCCATGCGGCCTTCCTCGTTGCGGTCGGCGTCTTCAAGCGTCAGTATCTTGGCGTTGGGATAAAGTGCCTTTGCGCTGGCTACAAACTGACCGACCGTGGCGTTCTGTACCACAATCATAGGTTTGCGGGCAGTGCCGAGGCGGCGCATCTCCATTGCCGTTGTAATAAGGGTGTAGGTCTTACCTGTTCCGACCTCGTGAGCCAACAGAACGGGCTGCGTGGTCGCACGGATGACGGCCTTGGCTTGGTGGGGACGCAGCTGGAACGGATTGCCGTTTACAACGGTTGCCGCGCCGCCGAAGTGCGAGGGGACAAAGTCATCGGGAATGGTCTTGGGCACGGAGTTGTTGAACTGCTCGTTATAGACCTCCTCCATGTGCGTTGACATATCGGGGTCTGACTGCATCTGCACTCGCGCCCAATCCTTGAAGTCCTGCCTAATCTCGTCAACCTTTGCGGCGCAAGCGGCGGTGGCCATCGGGTCAGTCTCGGTTACGCTCTCGCCGCCGACCTTTGTTGTCTTGCTGACGGTTATGGTCTTGTTGGTGATTGCTGCTGCTATGAGTTCATGGCCAGAAATAAGAACGTTAAGCTTCTCACTGCGCACACCCATGGCAGTGTTCTTGTCATTCTTTGTGTAATACGGCTCATCCATGTGCCATGTGCCGCCGACATTCGTCAGCTTGACCTCAAGGTCGGTGCGCTCCTTTATGTAGCGTTCATAGAGTTTGGGGTCAATCCATGACGAGCCGAGGGTAAATTCAATGAGGTGGGCGGGGATGTTCATTGGGATTACAGCCTCCAGAGCCTTGATGTTCGGATTGTATGCGCCGCCTGCGCTCTCGTTGGCTTCCTTCGCCTGACGCAGTTTTTCGCGCACATTGCCGCTGAGGTATTCATACGACACCTCCATCTGCCCGGTCATCGGGTCTTCAAAGCCCAGACCGCAGCCTACAATCTCACCTTTGATAGCTTCGGGCGATTTGCCCAGCTGCTCTGCAAGATATTCGGTATCAATGCGGCCAAACTTGTAGATGCTGGCAATAATACCGTCCTTGACATTCTTGGGCGCAGGTTCGCTCTCCTTGTCAACCACACGGCGGCTGAAAATATCAGTCTTGCCGTATGTAATTTCCTTTGTACCGTCCTGCAAACCTTTCTCCTTGACGGTTTCAAGTGCGGCGATGCTCGGATAGTCTATGTCATTGTTGCGCAGCCATGCAATGTTCTTGTTGCGGTTGAAGTTGCCGTAACGCTGCACAAACTTGTCGTATGCCGCATTGAGACGGTCAAGCAATGGCTGGAGTCCTGCATCGTCATCGTGCTCGGTCTGATACTTCAGAACGTTTGCAAGCGCGCTCTTAACCTCGTTGTAGTCATTGAAGACCTCTGTCTTTGTATGTCCTTTGACTTTGTTGGAGTTGATGCCGAGAGGAACGGCGCGACCCATGCGGGCAACGCAGAGTTCTCCGTTGCTGTCAAGTACCATACTGCCTTCCTTAACACCCTCGCCGAGGGCTTCATTGACGCGCATGGTCTCATCTTTAGTGGCTTCAATGCCCTGCTCACCCGACCAATCTTTTTCGGCAAGACTTTTGACCCATGCGGCCATACGTCCTGCCTGGTCGGCAGTACGAGTGGGAAACAGACCCATAGAGGTAGGTCTGTAGCTGTCTCCCTGCTCAAAACCGAAAAACATCTCGCCGCCCATGTGTTCCGGGTGCTCAATGAAATAGCGGTTAATCAGCAGGGGCAGGTCTTTGGATTTGCCGTAGTCGTCTGTGTATGTTACGACCTTGGCGGGCATTACGGTGCTCACGTCAATGGCATGGGCACTGCGGCGACCGTTCACGCGCTTGCGGACAACGATGATGTCAGAAGTTGCGGCTGTGCCGCCGAATGTCTGATTGTGCATACGGAACACGCCGACAACGTCTGCATTGCCCTCCTTGCTGCCGATGAGCCAATCGCGGAGTTTCTGCGACTTGTCAAGTGTGCCGCTTGATGTGATGAAGATGCCGATGCCGCCCTCACGAAGTTTGCGGACATTCTTGGCAATACAGAAGTCGTGGATGTCGCGGAACTTCTTACTGAGGTCGCTGTCACCGCTCTCGTCCATAACGTGCAAGCCTGTAACGAAAGGCACGTTGGTAATGGCGAGGTCAACACTACCGTTACGGACTTTGGTTTTCTCAAAGCCCTGCACCTCCACCTTTGCATCGGGATAGAGCAACGAGAGGATGCCGCCCGTGGTGTTGTCAATCTCAACGGCATGGATGCTTGAGCGACCGCTGATGTCGGCGGGCATAAGTCCTATAATGTTGCCGATACCTGCAGAGCCTTCAAGGATGCTGCCACCCTTGAAGCCGAGTGCCTTTGCAATATCCCACATTGCGTCAATCACGGGCGCAGGAGTGTAGTAGGCACTGTTGCGGCTCATAACCGCAGCATCGTATTCTTCGGGGGTCAGCAGCTGTCGCAGACGCTCGTTGATGGGATTGCGCTCCCATTGGTTACGAGCCTCTTTGAATGCTGCGCCCAAACCGCCCCAACCGCTGTAACGGCGAAGCACCTCCATCTCCTTGGGGGTGGCGGTCGCTCCTGCGTTCAGTAGTTTGCGGGCAAGTTCGATGGCGGCGATGTTCGCGTCAATACGCGCTTTCTCACCCTTGGGGGCATAGTCAACGCCGCGCTCGGCATGGTTGTTGTGAGTGTTCTTCGGCTCGGTTAAGCTTCGCTCGCCCTTATGTGGTTGAGATACGCTTCCGCTTCGCTGGGAGTCAGACACAGTATGCACTCCACTACGCTTAGCCACTCCTCGTCCGTCAGGTCGCTCATCTTCATGTTCTGCGCTCTCTCCCAACGGTTCATTAGGTCGCGGTTGCTGTCTCCCTCGCCCGGCTTCTTCGGCGCGAGGTTGTAAGTCAGTTTTCTCATTTGTCTTTGGTTTAGATGTGGTATTATCTTTCTGCGAAGATACTGAATTATCCTCAGTATCAAAAAGGTTGCCGAATAAATTGCCCATAGTCTGCTCCGGCTCAACGCTCGGCTTCTTGTCGGCTTTCGGCTTCTCCACCTCTCCACCTTTGTCTTCGGCGGTCGGTGCGCCAGCATGGGCAATATCGTACGGGGATATTTTGACTGTTCCCGGCTCGCCCTTTACGCCTACGATGTAATCCGTCAACCGAGGCTCGCCGCCGTTCTCCTGCTGATGGTTGGCAACTAACACAACGGCTTCGCGCCCGTCTTTCAGCGTCACCACCCCGTGGTACGCCTCATCCTTCTTGCGCGGTTCAACAGGCGTTTCAGTCGGCTGAGGCTCGGCGGGCACATCGTTGCGCACCTCGTCCTCGGGGAGAAGGTGGCGTGTGTCGCGGCGAATGTCGGCCAGCAGGTCATCATAGGTAACCTCGGCGGTGAAATGGCGGTTGGCTGTTACATAGTGGTCGCTACCTGTCGCGTTGGGGTTCTCAACGCGGAAGTAGCCGCCCGACACCTCAAGGTTGTCAGCGTAGCCATAGAACGGAATACGGCTCTTGCCACCGCGCTCTGCGGCAGGTTCAACACTGATATTGATATGTAGTTCGGCGTTCTCGTTCAGCGGCAGACAAATGGAGATGTCGCCGCAAGCGGGCGCGAGGTTGCTGCGGACTGCATAGAACGTCTTCTTATTGACCTTGCCTCTGGTGGTGAGACTTTTTATCTTGCCGATGTCAAGACCGAGGTCTTTGGCAAGCTGCTGCGTGAGCCGTGCGGCATCGTCCACAGCTTTCTTCTCGGCGGTGAGCATATAGCCGTAACTCTCATGGAACTTGCTCGGGTCGCTTGTATCGGCTTCGTAGTAGCCCAGCAGAGCCAGCTGCTCATTGACGGCCTCTAATTCTTTGTCAAGGTCAGCAATGAGTCTTTCGGCATCTTGCTCAGTTCTTGCAGACGGGAGTTGGCTTTCGACTTGACTTGCAGTAGCCTCTGCTTTGTCTGCAATAGCTTCTGTATCTGCTGATGCTTCGTCAGCTTCTTTCTTCCTTTGCTCATTTCGTTGGTCTTTGAGTGATTGAACTACTTGGTCGGTCTGCTGCTGCGAGGTCTGCTCGCTGGCAACGTGCTGCGCGGTTGCGATAATGTCTTTTGCTCCGGGCTTGTCAAAGTTATAGACATCAAAAGCCTTTACGGTCTTTCGGTCGTCCATTTCCTCATCCCAGCCCAGCTGCATGACTTCCTCCATGTTCTGCGCGGCGGCGTAGAGGGATTTGAGGTGAGGACGGATTGCATCGCCCACCTCGTCAATCATGGCCTCGGCGTAGTCGGAGAATTTGCGAAGACCACCCTTCATCATTAGGTAGGTCATGCGCGTTCCCATGCGGAGCACCTCGGCATCCATCTGTTTGGGCTGCGGCTTGCCGTAGCTTGCGGCCTCTTCCTGCGCGATTGTGTCATCGCTGCCCAGATGTGAGCGGAGGTTGTTGCGCAGGTCGTCAAACTCGGCGGCATCCTCATCGCTAATCCATCTGCGCTTCTTTGGCTTCGGAGGCTCCGTTTCAGTCGGCTTGGCGTGGTCGCTCAGTTTGGTCTCTCCCTCGGAGTAGAGGTCGGCAAAGACATCCTCAATGCTTACTTGATTGATGGGCGACTTCCGACTCTTTTTAGTGCCCGATGCTTTAGCTTCAGGTTTATTGCTCCCTTTGTCTGCTGGTTTGGGTTGTTCTGCGGGAGTTATGTCAGCAATAGAGAGCGGGGCTTCGTCTGCGATTTCATCTTCAGATTTGCCCGCAAACTCGTCCGCAAACGCCCTGGCATCTTCTTGGCTGCGGAGCATCCAGCCGCCTGTTTCGCGGTCGTACCAACCTTTAACGGCCTTTGCCTTGGCGCGGAGGGTTGACATTTCCTCCTTGGATAAGTCGCGGTCAAAGGTTACGAGATATGTGTCAAGGGTCTTGCCCTGCTTGTTGGTGTACGGCTTTGGCTCAATCTTGTAGCCTTTACCGACCGTCTGATTTGCAGGGGTCTCGGGTGCGGTAGGCTTCTCCGGCTCAGTTGTGCCCTCGTCAGCGGGCTTAACGCTCTTGTAGTCAGCAAATGGTTTGGTCTTGCGATGGCTGCTCTCAATCCACTTCTTGAAATCATCAAGGGAAACAGCGGACACAACGAGTTTGCGCCCATGCTGCCAACTGTCCTCATAGTTTCTGAGGTAGTTGCCAAAGGCGGCATCGCGGTCGTTGAAGCCGAGCATAACCTTGTGCTCGTCAAACGTGCCATCGGGATTGTATTGGTCAACGACATATACATTCTCGCTGTTCCACTTGTCGGGGGCATCGGAGAGGAATACGTCAATGTGGTCGCCGTCCACACCTTCCGTGCCACGAATGTAGCCGTAGGTGTTTTGCATGGTGGTCTGCCACTCATTGCCGTTGGCATCCTTGCCACGGCGCACTGAGCCTTTGGGCTGCTCAATGGTAATGTCAAACCCTCCGACCTGCACATGGCCTTTCTTATAGTTGCCAGCCTCTTTCTGTGCCTCGGTTGGTTCGGTGTTCACCTCGGCCTCGGCGGCGGCAACCTTTTCGGCAACAGGCGCGGGCGTAACGGGTTCTTCGGGAGCGGACTCGGTTACTGCTGCGGCGGCTGGCTCTGTGCTGCTATCGCTTTCAGTTCCTGCTCCACGCTTGGACGGTTCTGTTCCTGCCGGATTTTGTTCTCCGCTTGCAGGTGGTTCATTGCCTCGGAGTTCCCCTCCTTGGCCGTTTTGATTATGGAGAGCCACATCAGCACCTCCATTGGCGACATTGTTGTTTCCATTCTTTGCGGGTTGATAATCTATGCCTAATACTTTATTGACAACCTCGGCGAGGGGATATTCGGTGGTGTCGGCCTCCTCAAAGAGAGTAGCCGCCTTTTTGCCCTGCGCGAGGTCGTACATCTGGTTGAAATACGATGCGAGAGTGCTCTGCGACAAATCTGACGCTTTATACATTGCGGCCAGATGCATTGCAAAGTTACTGAAATTATCCGAAGGTGAAACGGTTTCAAACCTATCGTCAAGCGAGAGGACACGCTTGTAAGCCTCAACAGCGTTAAGACATTCCTCCAATTTCTTTGCCGAGGCAAACACGGGGTCTGTCATCAGTTCATTGTAGGCGACAATAGATGCTTGGAGTTCGGGCAGGAGTCTTCCTGTAAAAGGCGAGTCCATGTCGCGGAATGCCGTTGAGAGTATTGCGCGTTGAGCCTTGGCCGGAAGTTTGTCGAACATTTCCTCCAGCTGCTGTGAGCCGCCTTTGAATACGGCTTGGTAGAGCACTTTCTGCAGGTCGTTCTTGGCTTCGGCGGTAAGATTGCCTTTGGAGTCGAATGCCGAGCGATACTGTGTGCCTGTAATAGCCCCGGTCTGCGCCATCCATTTCAGAACCTCCGTGCCGTTGCGGTCAACAAGCTGGCCGAAAGACGCATCTTCATCGCCGCTGTTCAGCAGCATATTAGCAAAGGTGCGCATACCATCGCCCAATTTCTGTGCAACGTTCTTCGGCTTGATGCGCTCCACACCTCCACTCTCGGTGTCCTGTGCCGTCATCATGCCCAGACGCACGGCTTCGGCATCATCCACGTCAAGCATGTTTACGAGAACGGGATGCTCCAAATTGGCAACTGCTTCGGGGTCAAGACCGAACTGCGCGGCATTGTCAATGATGTACTGACGATACTTGCCCTGCTGTTCGGGCAGGTTGTTCTCCCATAGATAGCGGAGTGCGTCACTGCGGTTGTTGCCTTGGATGACCTCGCCGCGAGTGTTGACGGTTGGTGCACCTGTGTAGGCGGTAGCACTGCCCGTGATTTCTTCGGGGCGAATACCCTCGGCGATTTCACGCGCTGCCATCATGGAAACCTGCTCGGCGCGGTTCTTGGGCTGTGCGTCCTCAATAAAGAACATGGGGTTGCGGTTGCCCTGTATGTGCGAGGGCTGCAACTGTGCTGCATCAATGACAGCAACGCGGCCTTTGGGCAGGTCGTTCTGCGAGAACTTGACCTCAATCTCCTTACCTGCGACACCCTGCAACGGCTCTTGGCGCGTGAATAACTGACCTTGGAAACGGCGAGCACCACGCTTGCGGGCATTTTCGGGAGTATCAAGATGCCATTCGGGAATACCCTCAAGGGCTTCACGCTCGATGCGTTCCTGTTCCTCGCGAGCTGCTTTATCTACGGCCTCCTGCTCGGCGCGGGCTTGGGCAGCGGCTCTCGCCTCTGCTTCCTGCTGTGCGCGGATAGCATCGGAGCGGCGTTTGGATGTTCCGGCGATACGCTGCCATGTGGCGAGTTCATTCTGTGCGGCTGTGATAGCGTTCTTGCGCTGCTGTTCTGCTGCCATGAACTCGTCAAGGTCTTCGGTCGGTTTAGTCTTCGCTTTCTCGGCTTTCTTGAGCGCGGCTTCCTTGGCGGCTACCATATTGTCGGCATAGGACTGCGCCATTGCCTCATCATTAGTTTTCTCTACAAGAGCATCCCATGCCGTGTCGGTATCTGGTGCTCCGGCAAAGTTAGGTTTCCCTTTCTCGTCAAGAGGTATGCGAGAAAGCGCGGACTGCGGCTGTTCGGGCTGTGCGTTTGGCGCGGGGTTCTCTGTCTGCGGAATATTTTCGGGCGCAATGTTGCCGTTTTGTGGAATATTTTTGCCAGCGGTGTTGCCGCTTTCGGGAACGTTGGGAACGTTTTCGGAGTTCGCGGGAACGTTTTCGGCAGAATTGGGAACAGTACCAGGCATTGCATCTTCGGCGGGCTGCGGCGCAGGGTTCGCCATTCCTTGACGTTCCTGCTGAACGTGCTCGTAACCGTCAAGCATACCGCGTCCGAAGTCGGTGAGGTTTCCAAGATTGCGGAGGTTGTCAATCTCCTGCGCCAGCTTTTCATCACTCATGGCAGCAGCATCGCGCAAACCTGCATCGCGCCCGTTGTCGTATTCAACAACATTCGCTCCACCTGCGGCGGGCTGTTCTTCGGTCTTGGGAGCGTCCGGGGTATAATCTGTGAGGACGGCATCAAGTTCCTCGTCAGAGGCATAGAGCAATTTGTCCGTCTGTCCCTCAAGGTAGTATTCGTGTCTGCCATCTTCGTCAAGGTAACCCGTGAGCACGCCGCGGCTCTCTGAGCCGTCCGCATTCCTCACCTTAATAATACCAGAGGTGTACTTGGGAGATTCGGCGGCGGGTGCGGCGGCTTCAGTTGTGGGTGCGGCTTCGGGTGCAACCTCGGCGGGCGCGGCTTCCATGCTATCTTCGGGGTATTCCTCGTAGGTAAGGATAGCCTCGGGCGACACCATTTCTTCCTTGCCCGTCTCAACGTCACGGATGACAATGGTGCGGTCGCTGCGCTCGTTGTCAACCATCGCACCGTCATCAGTCATGACAACACGACCATCAATAACTTCAACTTGGCGGTCTTGATATTTCATGGTTGCCCTGCCGACTGCTTTCTTTGGTGCATCGGTGTCGGTCGCAGGTTTGTGTGGGTCTATGTCATTGAGGGAACCGGGCTGCTCAAACCGAGGGTCTATCGGCTCAGTGGGGTCGCCGCCGGGGTTTTCATCTGTGAGTCGCTTCTGATTGGTGATGTCTTCGGCTTCAACGTCACTGACGCCATTGGAGCGTTCTTTTACGTTGTCGGGGAGAAGGACGCGTCTGTATTCTTCTACAGCCAACTTCTCTGCCTCGGTGCGGCGGCTTGCGTCTTTGCGGATAGAAGCGTCTATGTTAACGCCGTATTTGGCATTGATTTCGCCGCGCATAACATCGGTAACCTCAGTTTCCACAAAGTCGCCCATTGCGTCAGTCACCTTGCGAAGAATGTTTTGCTGTGCTTCATTGAACTGTTTGTCACCTCCACGCAAGTGGTTGCGCCGGGCTTCCTCGCAGATACGGTACACCTCAAGAGCACTCCATCCGTTCTCGGCTGCTACTGCGCGACTGGCTTCCTGCAATCTGTTTTCAAAGTCGGCGGTCTGCTGATAACGCTCGCCTATCTCAACTTGGTTCAGCTCGGCTTGGCGGTCGATGCGCTCCAACTCGAGGTCGGCGGCATGGCGGCTCTTGAAGTTGCGTGATGTTACGACACCATTGGCGCCGTAAGATTTCACATCATATCCACCTTTGCCGTCTTCTGTCATTTTGCCATACATAATTGTTGATGGCGGCAGTTGACGGCCAGTGGCATAGTAATACATTTTTGCTCTTGCGGCCTCGCTGACACGGCTGTCTGTAACCATGTCGGTAAGTCTGCTGACGATACGAGGTGCATCAGCTGTGATTAAAGCCCCTTCGGCGGCATTGCCAGTCTTCTCGGCGCTGTTGACAAGTTCGGAAAGGTCGCCATAACCGTAGCGCTCCAACTCGGCTTTCTCATCCTTTGTGAGTTCCATGGGACTGGAAACAGCGTCCATACGCTGACGCAGTCGGCTCTCAAAGTCAAGGCGGTTTTTCGTGCCGTTTGTGGGGTGCTCAAACGAGGCGTGGAGGTCGCTCAAAACGCCAGCTGCGCTCTTGAGTATATGTTTGGCCTTGAAACCGACCATCATTGTCATGTTGTCAGTCCAGACGTCCATCGCGCCCCTTTTGGTGGGGTCGCCGTCTTCCTTTTGTGCGTTCTCGTACCATTCGGGGACAGAGAAGATGGTGCCTTCAAGCATAGTTGCACCTGTGTAGACACCTGCGCGTTCCCCGACCTTGGCCATTGGGTTCGATGTACCCCTAACGAGAGCATCCGACACATTGCCTGAAACAGGCGTAATCCAGCCAATGGCAGCGCCCATAACCGCACCATGGAGCATCTGCTTGCCTATGGCTCCGGCTGAGTAGTCCTCAATTTGGTAATGGCCCACATCGTCCATTCCGACTACATGACCACCGTGTACAAACTGGTTCTCCGCTTCCTTGATGCCTTCGTAAGTGCCAAAGTTGGCCGAACCGCCCACAATTCCTGCGGCAATGCGACCCGACATAGAAGACGCGAATTGGCGGGTTGCGGCTTGTGTTGCCGCTTTGGTGGTTATTCCTGCCGCGCCGCGCGTCAACATATATCGACCACCGACCCATAGAGCACCTTTACCAGCGAGACCCCCGACACCGCCGGAGAACAACATGGCGGGGTCGGCAATCATACCTGTTACCGTACCTGCAACGCCAAGTACCTTGTGACCGTTTTCTTCATACTGCGCATTGGCGGCTTCGTAGGCTGCCATGTCGCCGGTCTTGCCAACATGATTGACGGCAAGACCCTTGCCTATACTCGTCATGAGGTTGGCGTCGGTCACTTTGCGCATGAAATAATCAAGGGCGTTCTTCGGAGCGTTCTTGGCGACAGCAAGATTGTACATGCGCAGGTCGGACTGTTGGCGGGCAAGTTCCTTGGCTTGGTTGTAGGCCACAATATCATCGCAACCGGGGTAACGGCGCAATAACATTTGATAGCAGTCATCAATAATGGCCTCCTGCCGTTTCTCGCCGAGGTTATTCCACGCAGCGTCCATGAGGGCATCCAAATCATGTGTTGTTAGACGGTCGGCGAAATTGTCCACGGTCTCAATCTGCCTAATGGCGACAGCGTCAGAACTATTCATGGCAAAATTGTTTGTCATGAAATCTGCATTGGCGCGGTTACGGTCAACGGCGGCGCTATATTTGGACTCCGCCGACTGCCACGCGGCTTCAGCCGAATTGTCCGGGTCGTTTCGTTGCCAAAGTCCTGCAAGGCTGGTGTCGAACACCTGCTGACGTGCATCGTCATCCCATTTGTCGTGGAGAGCCTTAGACCGCTTGCCTTCTTCAGTATTGTTATACCACCAATTGTTGTATTCAGTATTGCGGCGGCTCTGCTCAAGGCGAGACGCAACCCTGTCGCCTGTCACGGTGTAGTAGGCAGTCTCCATCTTCCCCGTCTGAGGATTAAACTCGCGGACACCTTGGCTGGCGTTGAATGCCGTGCCTTTCTTGACGTTCTCCATGCGCTGCCGTCCCTCATCCATTGTCTTTTGGAAAGACTTCATGGTTGAGTTCATCTGGTCTTTCATTGCTTGCATCTGAACAGGAGAGGGTTTCCACCCCTCCGGCTGTGCGGGTTGAGCGGTGGATGTAACCGTAGGCTGTACGGCAGCAGATTGAGCGGTGTTGTCCTTGACGGGCTGAACGGTTGTGGAGGTAGGGGCGGCACTCTGAGGCTGGGCGGTAGATTGAGCCGGAACAGGTGGAGCGACCGCACCAATGTCCTGTGAAAATGTATCGAAGTCGGGCAGGTCGTAAGCTGACTGCATACTGTTGTAGAAACGCTTGCGCTTCTGTTCATCCTTCATGTCTTGCTGAAATGTATCGAAATCGGGCAGTGAGAAATGTTTCAAGCCGTTCTGATACAATCTGCGTATGTTGTCATTGGGGTTAGCCATGATAATGATGCTTTAGTCGGTTTAATATGCCTTTGGTTTTTCGCCTGTCTCCAGCCCTGCGACTTGTCGGATTGCGTTCTGCGTAGCCGGAGAGCCTTCGACATTCGCGCCGATGGCGATAAGCATTGACTCGGTTGAGGGTTCTTTGTAACCGATGACGGTTGTATTGCCTAAGATGTCCTTGCCCATAATCGGGTCGCCCTGTACCTTGGCGCGAACATCGGCGGGCAGGGTGTGGTAAATACGGGAAACGGTCTGAGCATTGAGTTTGTCAAGCGACAGAGTAACGTTGCCGTTGCCGCTGCCGAGGTTGAAAGTCATCTGACCCTGTTGCACCTGCTGTGCGAGTCGCTGTGCCTCTAAGCCGATACGCTGTTTCTCCAAACTTGTAGAAACGTTGAACTGACGGACGCTCTCATTGAACTGACGTTCCCAGCGTTTGCCTTCTTCCTCATGCCATTCGCCTTGACGGTCAAAGTTGGCTTGCCACTGACGGACGCGCTCGTCATAGTCCTTATTGCGGAATGCGACATCGTCCGCGCGGTCTTGTCTGCCCTCGTCATGGGCGCGGTCTTGACGTGCAAGCGTCTGTTCGGTCTGCCATGCTTGAAGTCCTCGCTCCTTGTCGGCATCTTTGAGTTTGCCTATGGTGAGCGCATAATTGAGATACTTGTCGGCATCCGCTTCACGCTGCGCCTTTTCTTTGTCAAACCGTTCTTTGGCTTTGGCTGACATGCCCTCCTTGGGGTTGTACATATTGGGTGCATACTGAGAAGTGTACGCAAGATTGGCAATTGACTGCACTGCATCCGATATTCCGCTGATGATACCTTCGGCTTTTTGGCGGCGGCGCAGTTTCTTCAGTTCCTCCTCGGTCAGAGGCTTATATTCCGCCATGCGCTTCTCCAATTCTGGAATAAGGTCGGCATAACTGCTGACCTTAAACTCCTCGGGGATAGTGGACGAGATAGGCGTAACGGTTGTAGTCTTGACCGTGGTAGATGAAGCGGGGGGATTGCCGCCGTCAGCCGCGGGCGCGGGAGTGGCCGCAGGTGCGGGTTTTGGCGCGGGAGCGGGAGCAGCCGTGCCGCCGTTGACGGGTTTTGTCGGGTCTTCCGGGTCTGTCGGCGGGATTACAGTGCTCCGAACGTCTATAATTGGTTTGTTGGGGTCAATCATGGTCGTGTGATGATTTATTTAGAAAAGACCTGCCATGTTTGCTCCAGCAGATGCCACACCCTGCACAGCTTGGCTTACTGCATTGGCTTTGCCAATTTCAAGGTTCTGCAACTGTTGGTTGAGGTCGCTCTTGGTCTGCAGGTACTGCGACTCAATTTGGTCTTTGCGGCGTTCGCCGTTGACAGCAATCTGCGAAGTGGCATCTGCGATTGCCTGAGCGTTGGCGGCTTTGGTCGCGGCAACACTTTCCTCCGTGCCACCCATGACAGCAGCACTGCCAGCAGCAGCTTGATTGCGTCTCCGTATGGCTTCATTGGTCTGCGTTAAGATGCGTTGAGCGTCAGCCCGCTGCGTGGAGTCCTCGTTATATCGGCGGTCGTACCAATCTTGGTTCTCCTTCTTCTGTTCTTCAACCATTTTCTTGGCTCGTTTCATAGCCTTGGATGCGGAGATACCGCCGAAGATTGCTCCGCCGATACCTAATGCTCCGCCTATCGCGCTGCCGAATATGCCCATATCTAATCTTGAGAGTTAAAAAGTTATATTTATATGGCAAAGGTAAAGCCTTACCTTTGTGCCACATCTTTAAGTTTTGGATTACCATGGCACAAGGACGAAAAACAGGAGGCCGACAGAAAGGCACTCCCAACAAACCCAACCCATTGAAAGAGCAACTCCGGGCTAATTCTGTGGCATACTTTGAGCCGAAGCCGCAGGTTAACCCGGACGGCACTCCGCGCGTCATAGACGTGCGCGACAAAGACGGCACAATCGTTCGCTCCATCACGCTGGTAGATGCAGACGGCAACCCCGCCGTCATGTCAGACTTTGAGATTGACACCATGCAGATGGAGCCGAAAGACCGCGCCGCCATACATGAGAGGATGCTGCGCTACCATACGCCGCAGATGCAGTCGGTATCTGCCGAGGTATCGCTTTCAGGCGACATCACGGCCACCGTTGAGGAGCGGCTTGCCAAATTAGCCACCGAAAACGACAACTGAGGCTCGTCTATTTCGGTCTATATTTAGACCTCGAACCAAATATCGCAGCCATAATGTTAATAAATGCAAATACAGCGGCAAAACATCCCGATTATGGGTTTTCGCGGAGTTAATTGGGGTTTACGCGCCGAAAACTATCATTTCAGCGGAGAAAACCCGAGTTTCCGCGGATTTCCGCAGCAAAAACCAATTTCCGGCAATAACCCGCATTTCCGCGCCGGATTGAAAAAGACAAAATCATTTCAGCGGAGAAAACCCGAGTTTCCGCGCCGAAAACCGGGGTTTCTTCCGTCCGAAAGTACACAAAAGAAATAAAAGAATATATAAAGAAATATCTACTGACGTAGATATAAAGAAAAACCACAACCGCGCCGCCCTCATTTTTGCCATTTGTTAAAAAGTCTTTATTGATTTTTGAGGCATAGAAAAGCCGCCCCTGCTTCAAGCAAAGACGGCGATTGGGAGAGAAAAGAAAAAGTTGCGCGAAAAAGAAAAGAGGGGGTGCGGCTCAAAAGCCTTTGCCCTTCATCCGTTCGTAGGTCTGCGAAAGAGCCTTGTCAACGATTTCAATTCGGAACTGCACCATGCTGCGCGTTGGCACATCATCGGGGACGAAAGGCACAAGAGCCTTGATGACCTCATCCACGTTGTTGAAGCCAATATTTTCCACGCTGCCCAGCTTCTTGCCGAGAAAGAACACCGTGCCCCGGACAAGATGCTTTGCCGAGAAACGGAAAAAAGTATCCTCCTGCTGCGGCTGCTTGCCTTCCTCGTTGGAAAAGAATACCAGATTAACAACTTTCTCGTTGAGTTGCCATGCCGGGGAGTAGTCGAGTTTGAGGTAGCCGCGCGTAACCTTGTGGCCGCTCGCGTGGTTCATGGCAAAGGCAACATCGCTGATAGACGCTCCGCAATCGTTCTGCGCGATAGTACCCCATGTGTGCCTGAATGTATAGACGCAGTACAGCTGCTCCTTGGGCATCAGCGTCTTCACATCGTCCTTTGTCATGTCGGGATGCTCGGCAAGCCACATGCCCACGCAAATCTGCTTAATGCCGTTGTTGACGTTTGCTCCAAAAGAGTCGGAGTCTGTGTAACGGTCGTGGAAGTCAAACAGAAACGGGTCGCCAGCCTTGGCAGCATATTTGTCGAACAGAGGGAGCAGTATAGAGGGAACCCGCATCTCCATGTATGCGTTATCAGCACGGAATTTCTTCGTCTTTGCCCGGTGGTAATGGATTACGCCGCCATGGTAGTCAGTCTTCTTGAGGTTGAACAGGTCAACCGTGTTGATACCTGCGAGACACAGCACCATCATGGCAACATCACGACCGAGTTCCGGCAACGGCTTCGTCATCTTGCTTTCGGGCAATGGAGCGGCAAAGAACTTTCGGGCATCCTGCGGAGTGATGGCAAGTTTCTCGGCGCGGTCGGCTTCCGGTATCTTCACCTTCGGCCACGGATTAGTTCGGATGCGGATAATGCCGTTGTCATAGTCGTTGTATTCCAGCATCGCCGCCTTGAAAATCTGACGGATGCAAATCGGATACATCTCCTTTGCCCGCTTGGTGGTTGAGAGCGACTTTATCCACTCGTTGACGAACTGCGATGTCATGCGCGAGAACATCAGCTGGTTTGTACCTGCATAACGCTCCAGATGGTTGTAGGCCATTTCGTAGTTGCGGGCATTGCGCTTCTGACCTGCGGCAACCATTCGGTCATAGTGCAGCCGTGCGTAATCGCTGAACGACACATCGGCATCGCCCGACTTGAGGAAGCGCACGATGTCCTGCACCGTCCAATTTTCGATGTCATGCTTGTTGAGCCGTTCCATGAAGCTGACGATGCGCCTCATGCAATACTCCAGAACATAAGGGTCGGTTACTTTGCATCCGCTTATGTGGTAGTCATCCACCAACTTGTCAGTCGGGATGTAGGCGTTCTTGCGTTTGTGCGTCACGCGGATTTGAACTTGATAGAGGCCGTCCGCACGTTTGTACTTAACCTCGGGTGAAAATGTTGGCATGATTTCTATTTGCTGAGTTGTGTTCCCATAGATAGGAACGGTTGTTTATTTGGATTTTTACTAACTTACTATATCTCCGAGGCTTGTCTTTGGTGAACGCCTGGTGAACGCCTGGTGAACACCCCTCCGTCATTGAATGAACTATTGGTGAACAAATCCCGCATGGTCTGCACGAAAACCGTGTAAAACCGTGATGAAAAAAATTAAGCGGCAAGTCCCGAATTTCAAGGACTTGCCGCCTAACTATCTGACATTTACGTTATTTAGCATATCATTCTATTGCAGCCTGCGCCGCGGCTACGCGGGCGATGGGCACGCGGTAGGGGGAGCAGCTGACGTAGTTCATACCGAGCTTGGCGCAGAAGATTACGGACGAGGGTTCGCCGCCGTGTTCGCCGCAGATGCCGACCTTGAGTTCGGGCTTGACAGAGCGGCCCTTCTCAACGCCCATACGCACGAGCTGTCCTACACCAACCTGGTCGAGTACTTCGAAGGGATCGGTCTTGATGACGCCGTGTTCCTTATAGAACTTGAGGAACTTGGGAGCGTCGTCGCGGGAGAAGCCGAAGGTCATCTGGGTGAGGTCGTTGGTGCCGAAGGAGAAGAAGTCGGCTACGGAGGCGATTTCGTTGGCGGTGAGGGCAGCGCGGGGAACCTCAATCATCGTACCTACGAGATAGGGGATGGAGTCGCCCTTTTCGTCGAAGACCTTGGCGGCGGTGGTGTTGATGACGTTTGCCTGATGCTGGAGTTCCTTGAGGGAGCCAACGAGGGGCACCATGATTTCGGGGTGTACCTCGATTCCGCGGGACTTGCAGGCGAGGGCAGCCTCGATGATGGCGCGTGTCTGCATCTCGGTGATTTCGGGGTATGTGATGCCGAGGCGGCAGCCACGGTGACCGAGCATGGGGTTGAACTCTTCGAGGGAGTCAACCTTGGCCTTTACTTCGGCGAGGGTGATGCCCATCTTGTCGGCGAGTTCTTTCTGTGTAGCGGTCTGGTGAGGCACGAACTCGTGCAGAGGGGGATCGAGGAGACGGATTGTGACGCCGAAGCCGTCCATGGCCTCGAAGATGCCCTCGAAGTCGCCACGCTGCATGGGGAGGAGCTTGGCGAGAGCGGCGCGACGGCCTTCCTCGTCGTTGGCGAGAATCATTTCGCGGACAGCGTCGATGCGGTCGCCTTCGAAGAACATGTGCTCCGTGCGGCAGAGGCCGATACCCTGAGCGCCGAAGTAGCGGGCCTGTTTGGCATCGCGGGGGGAGTCGGCGTTGGTGCGGACGAGGGTCTTGGTGTACTTGTCGGCGAGGTTCATGATTGCGGCGAAGTCTCCGCCGAGTTCGGGATCGGTGGTGGGCACCTGACCGTCGTAGACGTCGCCGGTAGATCCGTTGAGGCTAATCCAATCACCTTCGGTGTAGGTCTTTCCGCCCATTTCAACGGTCTTCGTTTCGTAGTCGACCTTGATTTCGCCGGCACCGGAAACGCAGCACTTGCCCATTCCGCGGGCAACCACAGCGGCGTGGGAAGTCATGCCGCCACGCATGGTGAGGATGCCCTGAGCGACGGCCATGCCGCGGAGGTCTTCGGGAGAGGTCTCGATGCGGACGAGAACGACTTTGCGCTTTTTCTCGGCCCATGCTTCGGCGTCTTCAGCGGAGAAGACAATCTGTCCAGCGGCAGCGCCGGGCGATGCGGGAAGGCCTTTTGCCACGACTTTTGCACGCTTGAGGGCAGCCTTGTCGAATACGGGGTGGAGAAGTTCGTCGAGCTTCTGGGGCTCCATGCGCTTGAGGACGGTCTTTTCATCGATTACGCCGGCACGGAGGAGGTCCATAGCAATCTTGACCATAGCAGCGCCGGTGCGCTTGCCGTTACGGGTCTGGAGCATCCAGAGCTTGCCGTCCTGGATTGTGAACTCCATGTCCTGCATGTCCTTGTAGTAGTCTTCAAGGCGAGCGGCGATGGCGAAGAGCTCCTGAGCGCAGACAGGCATGGATTCCTCGAGCGAGGGATACTTGCTTGCGCGCTCTTCCTCGGAGATGCCCTGAAGGGCGGCCCAGCGGCGGGAGCCTTCGATGGTGATCTGCTGGGGAGTACGGATACCGGCCACGACATCCTCGCCCTGAGCGTTGATAAGGTATTCGCCGTTGAAGATGTTCTCGCCGGTGGCGGCATCGCGGGAGAATGCCACGCCCGTGGCGGAGTTGTTGCCCATGTTGCCGTAGACCATAGCCTGCACGTTGACGGCGGTGCCCCACTCTTCGGGAATCTGGTTCATGCGGCGGTAGAGGATGGCACGCTCGTTCATCCAGGAATCAAATACGGCGCAGATGCCTCCCCAGAGCTGTTCCCAAGCGGAATCGGGGAAGTCCTTGCCGGTGTATTCCTTAACGGCGGCCTTGAAGAGGGTGACGAGGTTCTTGAGGTCGTCGACGTCGAGCTCGGTGTCGAGCTTGACGCCCTTCTGCTCCTTGACCTTGTCCATGATGGCCTCGAAGGGGTCGATATCGGTCTTTTTCTTGGGCTTCATGCCGAGAACGACGTCGCCGTACATCTGGACGAAGCGGCGGTAGCTGTCCCATGCGAAGCGAGGATTACCGCTCTTTTCAGCAAGGGAGGCGACCGTAGCGTCGTTCATACCGAGGTTGAGGACTGTATCCATCATGCCGGGCATGGAAGCGCGAGCTCCGGAGCGGACAGAAACGAGGAGGGGGTTCTTGGGGTCGTCGAATTTCTTACCTGTGAGTTCTTCGGTGTGGGCGATAGCCTTGCGTACGTCTTCTTCGATGCGCTTCACGACTTCATCCTTGCCGAACTGGGTGTATTCATTGCAGACTTCGGTAGTGATGGTGAAGCCGGGAGGAACGGGCATGCCGAGGAGGTTCATCTCGGCGAGGTTAGCACCCTTGCCGCCAAGAAGATTTCTCATCTCGGCATTACCTTCGGCTTTTCCGTCGCCGAATGTATAGACTCTTTTCATAAATTGAAATGGTGTGGTGTTATATAGGATTTAAGAATAATTTTTCTGCCAGAGCGAACCGAAGTCCGACCGCGCTTGCAAAGTTAATAAAAATTGGGCAAAAACGGAAAAATTCTTACGATAAAATAACGGAAAACCCGGCTTTGCGCGTGCCAGCCGGGTTTTCGGAAGAATTGTCAGATTTTGGTGGTGAGGCTTTCGGGCTCGATGACGTGGGTTGTTACAGCGCCCTTGTCCTTGTCGAAATCGACGACAATCTCCGAGCCGTCCTTGACGCCCCCGGAGAGAATGAGTTCGGCGAGTTCGTCCTCGAGATATTTCTGGATAGCGCGCTTGAGGGGACGGGCGCCGAACTGGACGTCGCAGCCTTTGTCGGCGATGAAGTTCTTGGCGTCCTCGGTGATTGTCACACCGTAACCGAGGCTTTCCATGCGCCTGTAGAATCCGGCGAGCTCGATGTCGATAATCCTGAAGATGGCGTCGCGGTCGAGCTGGTCGAAGATGACGATGTCGTCGATACGGTTCAGGAACTCCGGAGCGAATGCCTTCTGAAGCGCTTTTGAGAGCACGCCGCGGGAGTACTCGCGGTCGACTTCACGGGTGTTGAAACCCACGCCGGATCCGAATTCCTTTAGCTGGCGGGTGCCGATGTTCGAGGTCATGATGATTATCGTGTTCTTGAAGTCGATGCGGCGTCCGAGACTGTCGGTGAGGCGTCCCTCGTCCATTACCTGAAGGAGGAGGTTGAACACGTCTGGGTGCGCTTTCTCTATTTCGTCTAGGAGCACGACGCTGTACGGATGACGCCGCACACGCTCGGTGAGCTGTCCGCCCTCCTCGTATCCGACGTAGCCCGGAGGCGCGCCGATGAGGCGGGAGACGCTGAACTTCTCCATGTATTCGCTCATGTCGATGCGCACGAGGGCGTCGGCCGAGTCAAAGAGAAATTCGGCGAGTTTCTTGGCGAGGTGGGTCTTGCCGACGCCCGTCGGACCAAGGAACATGAATGTGCCAATCGGCTTTGCGGGGTCCTTGAGGCCGAGGCGGTTTCTCTGGATGGCTTTGACAATCTTGGCCACTGCCGCATCCTGACCGACGATGGCACCCTTGAGGGTAGCCCCCATCTGAAGGAGCCGGGCGCCTTCGGCCTGGGCGATACGCTGGACCGGCACTCCGGTCATCATCGCGACAACTTCGGCCACGCGGTCGGCGTCGACCACCTCGCGGTTTTCGGAGAGAGCCTTCTCCCAGGCCTCGCGTTCCTCAGCGAGTTTCTGGCTGAGGTTCTTGGCCTCGTCGCGAAGTGCGGCGGCTGTCGCGAAGTCACGGGCTTCGGCTGCCTGAATCTGACGGGCCTTGACGTCGTCGTATTCCTTTTCGAGATTTTCGAGCGATTTGGGGACGTTTATATGCGCGATGCGAGTGCAGGAACCGGCTTCGTCGAGGGCGTCGATTGCCTTGTCGGGGAAGTTGCGGTCGGAGATGTATCGCTCCGTAAGTTTCACGCAGGCCTCGATGGCGTCGGGGGTGTATATCACTCCGTGGTGCTGCTCGTATTTTTCCTTGATGTTGTTGAGGATTTCAAGAGTCTCCTCCGGAGTGGTGGGCTCGACCATCACTTTCTGGAAGCGGCGCTCGAGGGCGCCGTCTTTCTCGATGTTAGTGCGGTATTCGTCGAGAGTTGTCGCGCCGATGCACTGGATTTCGCCGCGGGCGAGGGCGGGCTTGAGGAGATTGGCGGCATCCATGGAACCCTGGGCATTTCCGGCGCCCACGATGTTGTGGATTTCGTCGATGAAGAGGATGACATCGGGGTTCTTGGTGAGCTCGTTCAGGACGGCCTTGATGCGCTCCTCAAACTCGCCACGGAACTTCGTGCCGGCGACAAGGGATGCCATGTCGAGGCTTACTACCCTCTTGTTGAAGAGGATTCGGGATACCTGACGACGTACAATCCTGAGAGCGAGACCCTCGACGATAGCGCTCTTACCGACTCCGGGCTCACCGATGAGGACAGGATTGTTCTTCTTGCGGCGCGAGAGAATCTGAGCGAGGCGCCGGATTTCCGTCTCGCGTCCCACGACAGGGTCAATCCGTCCCTGAGTCGCGGCGAGGGTCAAGTCGTTGCCGTACTTATCGAGCGTGGGGGTGTCTCCGCGGCCGGAACGTGGCGCGGCGGCGCGCCTGCGACTTCCTGCGTCGTCATTGCGGGCGTCCTCGGTATCGTCGTCTCCATCGGTTTCCGGCGAACCGGAGGCCGTAGCTGTAGCCGTGTCGCTGTCCTCTATCTCCTCACGGGCGAGGCGCCGGAGATTGTCATAATCAATCCCGGCGGCTATGAAAGGCTGGACGAGCGGCAGATTCTTGACCTCCTTGTTGTGGAGGAGGGCCAGGAGGAGGTGGACCTCGTCGACGAGAGAGGCCCGGAGATACCGGGCTTCGAGAATCGAGAGCTTGATTATCAGAGATACGATTCTGTTGTAATATTCGGCGGGCTGCTCGGAGAAGTTCGAGGACGCGAGTGCGATATTGAGGTCGTTGACAAGCGCGTCAAGCTTCTCACGCGAAACGACACGGAGCATCAGCTCTCCGGAGGCCGTGGAGGGCGCGGCGAGCTCAAGGAGGAGATGTTCGGGCATTATGCACGCGTTGTTGTGCGCGTCGCACTGGCCCTGAAGCCGACCAATTATTTCGACGGCGGCTTTTGTGTATTTGCTGTTTTCGTTGTTCATATTATAAGAAGGGTAAAGGCAATAATCGTGCCAAAAAAGCAATCCCCGGCCATTTCACAATTTATAACCTTATTTATTGTTCTATTCTCAGAACAAAGGTACGACATTTCAAAAAAAATCCGTACCTTTGTATGTTAAAAAAAGTGCGCCTTTGCCTTAAAAAAGCACAAGGGGCCTGAATTAAGCCTAATTTACATTACATTAAGCATGTTGGAAGAAGAAGCAGAAGACAAAATCTTTAAAATAAAAATTGAAGAGGAGATGAAATCGGCCTACATCGACTATTCGATGTCGGTAATCGTCTCCCGTGCGCTGCCCGACGTACGCGACGGCATGAAGCCGGTACACCGCCGAGTTCTTTTCGGCATGAACGAGATGGGCAACACCAGCAACAAGCCCCACAAGAAGGCCGCAAACTGCGTCGGCGAAGTTATGGGTAAATATCACCCCCACGGCGACTCGTCGATTTACGGCACAGTGGTTCGCATGGCCCAGGACTGGGCGCTCCGCAACACGCTGGTGGACGGCCACGGCAACTTCGGCTCCATCGACGGCGACTCTCCGGCAGCCATGCGTTACACGGAAGTGCGCCTGTCGAAAATCGGCGAGGAAATGCTCCGCGACATCGACGCCGAGACCGTAGACTTCCAGCCCAACTATGACAATTCGCGCCGCGAGCCCGTCGTGCTCCCTACCCGCTTCCCCAACCTTCTGGTCAACGGCGCCTCCGGCATAGCCGTCGGCATGGCTACCAACATGCCGACACACAACCTTACCGAAAGCCTCAACGCCTCCATAGCTCTTATCGACAATCCCGAAATGACGATTCCGGAGCTCATGAAGGTCATCACCGCCCCCGATTTTCCGACAGGCGGCATAATTTACGGCTATCAGGGCGTTAAGGACGCCTACGAGACGGGCCGCGGGCGCATCGTCATCCGCGCCAAGGCCACAATCGAAGACGCCGGGACGCATGAGAACATCATAGTCCACGAAATTCCCTACGGCGTCAACAAGGCCGAGCTTGTGAAGGGCATCGCCCAGCTCGTCAACGAGAAAAAAATCGACGGCATAGCAGACATCAATGACGAAAGCGACTTCAAGGGCATGCGCATCGTCATCAAGGTAAAGACGGACGCCAACGCGAAGGTGCTCCTCAACAAGCTTTACAAGATGACACAGCTCCAGTCGTCGTTCAGCGTCAACAACGTGGCACTCGTACACGGGCGCCCCCGCACGCTCAACCTCAAGGAGCTTCTACAGGCCTTCATCGACCACAGACATGACGTCGTGACCCGCAGAACTCAGTTCGAGCTCCGCAAGGCGCGCGAGCGCGCCCACATCCTCGAGGGACTGATGATAGCGGTCCAGAACATCGACGAGGTAATAGCCATCATCCGCTCGTCGGCCACGCCCGACGAGGCCCGCACGCGTCTCGGAGAGCGCTTCGGTCTGAGCGAGGCACAGACGCAGGCCATCGTGGACATGCGTCTCCGCAGTCTCACGGCCCTGCAAATCGAGGAGCTCCGCCACGACCTCGAGGAAATCCATGCGCGCATCGCAGAACTGGAGCTTATCCTGAGCGACGACCATGTTTGCCGCGAACTCATCAAGAGCGAGCTCGTCGAGCTCCGCGACAAGTACGGCGACGACCGCCGCACGGAAATCGACTATGCCGGAGGCGACTACTCGGCGCTCGATTATGTATCGGACGACGACATGATCATCACCATCTCGCACATGGGCTACATCAAGCGCACTCCGCTTGCCGAATTCCGCGCGCAGAACCGCGGCGGCGTGGGCTCGCGCGGCTCCCAGACCCGCGACGAGGACTTCATCGAGCATATCTACACTGCCTCGATGCACGAGCAGATGCTCTTCTTCACCGACCGCGGACTGGTGTACAAGATGTACGTCTACGAACTGCCCGAGGGCTCCAAGGCAAGCAAGGGACGCGCCCTTCCGAACCTCCTGAGCATCGACCAGGGCGACAGCGTGAATGCCTTCATCCGTTGCCGCAACCTCAGCGACCCGGACTACTGCGCTTCGCACTACCTTGTCTTCGCCACCCGCAACGGCATCATCAAGAAAACACCCCTCACGGAATATGCCCGCGTACTTGCCAAGGGCAAGAAAGCCATCATCATCCGCGAAGGCGACACCCTCGTGGGCGTCGAACTCACTGACGGCAACTGCGAAATCCTCATGGCCAACCGCAACGGCCGCGCCATCCGCTTCCACGAGTCGAAGCTTCGCTCGATGGGCCGCGTGAGCACCGGTGTCCGCGGCATGCGCCTGGACGAAGACGGCAAGGATCAGGTTGTAGGCCTCATAACGATGCCTGCGGACACAAGCAACAGCGTTCTGGTTCTTTCCGAGGAAGGCTTCGGCAAACGCTCGCTTCTCGACAGCTACCGACTCACCAACCGCGGAGCCAAGGGCGTCAAGACGATGAACATCACGGAGAAGACCGGACATCTGGTAGCGTTCAAGAGCGTGAACGACGACAATGACCTCGTGATTATCAACCAGTCGGGCATGACAATCCGCATCCACGTCGCCTCCATCCGCGTGATGGGCCGCGCCACACAGGGCGTGCGCCTGATAAACATAGGAAAGAGAAACGATGTTATAGCATCAGTATGCTGTGTCGACGCCGACCCCGAAGAGGAAGTCGAGGAGGTGCTCGACGCAGAGGAACTCCCCGGCCTTTCCGAAGAGGAGCTCGAGACCGAAGCCCTGGACGAGGCCGAAGACTCAGAGTCCGAAGAAGCGGAAGAACCCACAGATGAAGAATAACTAATACCATAACACTAAAAAAATCTCAAAATGAAACATCTCACATTAGTCGCTCTCTGCGCCTGCGCCGCCCTCGGCGCTTCGGCCCAGGCCTCTCTGGTCAAGCAGGCGAAGGATGCGGCCGGCAAGGGCGCAAGCTTTGAGGAGGTTGTCACCATGATAACTCCCGCCTTCTCCGATCCCGCAACAGCCAATCTCGCCGAAACCTACTATATTCCCGGCGAAAAAGCCTTCAAGGACTACGACGAACTCTTCAAGATGACGGTAACTCTGCCGTCGAAGTACACCGCGGCAGACTCCGCCCGGATGGGACGTCTCCTCGTGGAGGGCTACAACTACTTCATGAAGGCCTTCCCCCTCGACTCGCTTCCCAACGAGAAGGGCAAGGTCAAGCCCAAGTACTCGAAGTCGATGGTCAACACCCTCGCGGACAATGTCCGTTCCTACCGCAACGGCGGTGTGTTCCTGTACAATGTGCAGGACTATCAGGGCGCATATGACTCATGGATGATTTTCGGCTCGCTTCCCGAGGTACCTGAAATCCACAAGAAACTCAAGAGCGCCGACAAGATTACTCCCGGCGTGATGCCCACCGACGAGGAAATCGCCGACATCCTCTACAACGCAGGTCTCGCAGCCTGGCAGATGAACAAGTTCGACATGGCCTACGATGCCTTCATGAAGGCCAAGGCCAAGGGCTACAACAAGAAGCAGATTTACGACTACGCCATGTCCGTAGCCCAGCAGGGCGGCCACGAGGACAAGGTGTTCGAGCTTGCGCAGGAGGCACTCCCGCTCTACGGTTCGGAGGATCCCATGTACGTGCGCCTTATCCTCAACCACTACATCGTGAACAAGGACAACGCGAAGGCCTTCGAAGTCGTGAACCAGGCTCTCGCCACAGAACCGCAGAACTCGCAGTACCTCGTCTTCCGCGGCATCCTGAATGAGAGCAACGGCGACGCCGCCACCGCCAAGAAGGACTATGAGGCCGCTGTAGCCGCCAACCCGCGTAACGCCCAGGCCCTCTACTACCTCGGCCACATCATCTACAACGAGGCAGGCGCCCTCAGCGACAAGGCTCCGGCTAATCCCACAGAATCGCAGAAGTACTTCAACGAGACCGTCAAGCCCGTCATCCTCGAGGCCATCAAGTATCTTGAGAACTCGGTTGACGAGGAACCCGCCGACAACCGCGCCGACGCACTTCGCACTCTTGAGAACGCCTACTACGTACTGAACGACAGCGCCAACCTCGAATACACCCAAAAGCGCATCAAAGAGCTCTGAGGAAGAGTTAAAATAAATTAAATCGCAAAGCGGGAGGCAGTTGTCTCCCGCTTTTTTTGTAACTTTGCAAGCGATTTGGGTTTGCCGCCTCGCGGCGGGTGCCCGGTCAAAGACAACAACAATACATCACCATTAAAAAACTCTTGGAATGCACTTAAATTCTGAAGAAAAAGTACAGATCTTCGAGAAGTACGGTAAGAGCAAGACTGACACTGGCTCGCCTGAAGCACAGATTGCATTATTCTCCGTCCGTATCGCTCATTTGACTCAGCACCTGAAGTCAAATCACAAGGATCATACCACTGAACGCGCCCTGAAGATGCTCGTAGGCAAGCGCCGTCGTCTCCTTGACTATCTCATGCGCAAGGACATCAACCGCTACCGCGCCATCATCGCGCAGAAAGAGCTCGGCATCCGCAAATAAGCGGGCCGCCCTCACTACTCCATTTCACCGCCATCCACGCAAAGCTGCGGAGGGCGGTGATTTTTTTGCAGCCGGAAATAACTTTTTCGCAGAATATCCGTTTAAGAATAAACGGCCGGAACCGCAACAGCGGGTCTTGGTCGAAACCCGGACGAACATAACACACACATTACAACTATGAGAAATCTGAAACTGATAGTACTATCCGCCGCCGCAATTTTTGCGGGAATCACATGCCAGGCCGAAAACAAGGCCGCGAAGAAAGGCTCGATGCCGGCCGGACTCCGCGAGGAACTGGCCCAGAACTACACCACCGTAGGTTATACACAAACCGCCGGTCACCTCAAGGCCGAAGACATCAACGGCGAATGGCAACTTGCGACGATAGACTCGAAAAATGTCACGGAGGAAGACGACGTGCCCTACATATTCTTCGAAAGCCAGAGGGGCCGTTTCTACGCCAACAACGGATGCAACACGCTTAACGGGTCGTATGTGATGGAGAACGGCAAAATCTCTTTCGGAGGCGTGGCGAGCACGATTAGGTACTGCGCGCATGCCCCATATGAGGCCGCTTTCAACGCCGCCGTAAGCGACGGGTCGGTTCTGACCACCACCCCTGTCTACCGCATAGGTGCGGACGCATACCTGACGCTCGTAGACAAGAACAGCAAGCCCGTCATGACCCTCAGAAAGAAGAATATGGAATTCCTGAACGGCAACTGGCAGATCGAGATGGCCGACGGAGTGAAAATCAAGGACGAGGAAGCCACGGTCTTCTTTGACATCGCCGAACTCCGTCTCCACGGCAACACGGGATGCAACTTTGTCAACGGCACCCTCTACATCAATCCCCAGCGCCCCAACGCAATAGACATCTCCAATATGGGCATCACGCGACGCGGATGCCCCAAGACAGAACAGGAGCGCGCGATTACTGTAGCACTCGAGAGTGCCTACACGGCCAAAGAGGGCTCGGAACCAGACACCGTGGTGCTGATGGACAAGAGCGGCAAGACCATAATGCTCCTTCGGCGGACCAACACCCCCGTAGCCGAGGAATAATCAGAGGCGCAGAACCTTCCGGACCGCGGGGGGAGCAGTAAAGAATGCCACCCATATTCCGGTCCAGTCGGCAAGGAGGTCCAGAAACTCGGCGCTCCGGGTGTCTGTGACCAAAGCCTGAAGAGCCTCGTCGACGACACCGAACACCATCAACGCAAGCGCAAGAAACACAAGGCGCCGCGAGGAAATGCCGACAGGCAGACCCTCGCGGCGCTGTCTGCGCATTATATCGAATACAATGGCCCCGAAAAGGCCTCCGAGCATCACGGCATGAATCAGCTTGTCGAGATGCGGAATCGCCGGAAGGTCGTGCGCCATCGCCGGGTCGGGCCACAGTGTGGCATACAATACTACCCCAAGAGTAATAAAACTCGGCCAGAATGAGATAAAAAAGTACCTGATATTCATTTAGGGTACAAAAATACGAATTATTTCGTTTTTTATGTGTAATTTTGCCAATAAAAAACACAAGGAATGGACCAAAGAATTATACCTCTGATAGGCATTGCGGCTGTCATGCTTGGCTCGTGCGACTCAGACGAGCCCAAGGGCAACGAAGACAATTCATCCAAAACTGAAGCTCCTGCGGGATATGTACCCGTGAGTGTTCTCGAATATTCCCCGGCCCCGGGGCAGTTCGTCAACGAACTGCCCTTGTACAGGGACGGATACGGAATCGAAGATATGCGCAAAGCCGCGTCCGAAGCCATAGACAAGGGAGAAATTGTCTCGCTCGGAGGCGCGGGGGGATACATAGTCTACCGTCTTGACAAATACATAACCAACCGTCCGGGGAGGGATTTCCGCATCATCGGGAATGCCTTCCACACGAAGACTGTCGACGGGACTGTCTACGGAAGTTCGGAGCCGGGGATTGTCTACGTCATGGAAGACAGCAACGGCAACGGACTCCCGGACGAAACCTGGTATGAGCTTTACGGCTCCCAAAGTACCCAGAGGACGAAAGCCACGCTCAAATACACCCAGGAAACGCTCGGCAACCATTCTTACAGGATTTCAGTCCTTGTGGACGGTGCCCCCTACGAGTCCTGGCTTTCGGCCCCTCAGTTCCATCCCCATTCATATTTTCCTTTATGGGTCAGCGAGGCAAGTCTGAGCTTCGAAGCAGTCCTACTACCGGCAAACGCCATACAGATGGCCGACGGGCAGTATATGCAGGAATGCTATACGGGCTATGCCGACTCACAGCCCAACAGCAGCGCGGAGTCGGGCCTCGACATCTCGGCGGCACGCGACAGCGAAGGTCGAGCCGTGGAACTCAAGCGGGTAGATTTCGTAAAGGTGGTGACGGGAGTCCTTCAGTTCAATGGTCAGCTCGGCGAGTGTTCCACCGAGGTAGGCCAGATTGAAGCCTTATAACGTGTCGATATAGTCCTCGGGGCTGAGGGAATTACCTTTGTGCCAGAGCTCGAAGGTAATTGTTCCTTCAGGGGGTGCGGCATGGCCCATCCTCTGTCCCCTGGCTACTGATGCCCCCTTCTCGACGAGCACCTCGCGAATACCTCCGTAAACGCTGACGAAGTCATTGGGGTGCTGGACAATGATTGTCGAAAGGCCGTCGGAAGACGGAATTACGGCTATCACGAAGCCTTTATAGACGGCTGTGGCGGGCGTTGTGCGGCCTGTGGAAATAAGGACGGACTTGTACTGACCGGGCCGGGTATAGGAAGCCATAGCTCCGACGGGCGAAGCAAAGTCCATACCTTCGGCGGCTATGGGAGCGAGGACAGAGAGATTGAAATTCTGATTGGCCTCATAATCCCTGACGAACTGCTTCTCGCTCTCGCTGGCTGCGAGAGCCGCGGAATCGGCGTCCGTTGCGGGAGGCATTGCCGGAATGCTGTCGCCAGTGGCGCGTCCTTCGAGAATCTCACGGACTTTCCGGTTGTAGAGGGCATTGATTTCCACTATCCTTTCGAGAGAATCCAGACGCAAAGATGCCTCGAGATAGCCGGCGCGCGTGGCCTTCTCCATTTTGCCGGGGAGGAGTCCCCTCATGGGCGTGAAGGCAAAGACCACGAAAATCAGGGCCGCTACGGCGCAAAAGAATGCAATGGAAGCGAGCCAGACCCTTGAGCGGGTCATACGGATGCTCCACACGCGGTTGAAGGTGTTTTCCTTGATGAAGTCGAGGCGGTATCTCTTGGGATTCCTAACCTTCGAGCCTGAAAAACGGTCCTTTATATTGCCCTTGATTTCCTTATAGTCCATAACAGTTGCAAAGTTACAAATTTTTTCCGAACTATATAGCCGGGCAGAATGTTTAGATGAAAAGAGACACAACATCAAAAACATCAACATGAAAGAAAAAAATATAATCGGAGCGGCGCTTCTTACGGTGGCGCTTGCCGGGGCGCCTGAGGCCGGAGCGTGCTCCCGCGTGGTCTATCTCGGCGACAACAATGACATCATCCTCGTAGGGCGCACACTCGACTGGCGCACCCCTATTCCCACAAACCTGTACGTCTATCCGGCCGGCATGGAAAAGCAGAGCATGCCCTCGGGCCCCATGCTGAAATGGACCTCGAAATACGGCTCGGTGCTCGCCGTGGGCTATGACGGAGGGGTGACGGAAGGCATGAACGAGCGCGGACTCGTGATGAACGGCCTCTTCTGCAAGGGTTCCGTCTACAAAGAAGCCATAGGCCCCGAGGATTCGACACCGGTCATGAGCCTTGCCGTGCTCGTAAGCTATTTTCTTGACAACTTCGCCACTGTCGACGAGGCCGAGGCGTGGCTCAAGGCCAATCCTTTCAATATCTATGGCAAGACCTTCGACGGCGGGACAGTCTCCCTCCTTCACTGGGCACTGACAGACCGCACCGGCACTACACTGATAATGGAATACGACGGCGGAGAACTGCGTCTTTTCAAGGGGCGCGAGTTTCAGGTGCTCACCAACGACCCCCAGCAGGAGGCCATGAAGTCGATAGAGAATTACTGGACGGGCATAGGCGGCATGAATATGCTGCCCGGAACGGTAAAGAGCGCGGACCGCTTTGTGAGGGCATCGTTCTTCATAAAGCACGTGCCGACAAATTTCGCGCGGCCTCAGGCATTCGCGGCCATCAACAGCATCATGGGCACGGTGAGTGTACCTTACGGATATGAAATCGAGGGCGAGCCCAACGTATCGTCCACGCAGTGGACCTCCTTCGCCGATCTTAGCGCCGGAAGGTACTATTTCCGCTTCGCCGACAATCTGGGGACATTCTACATCGACATGCGGAGTCTTATACTGCGGCCCGGCGCTCCCGTGCTGAAGCTCGACACATCCGAGCCGGACAGATACGGATATTTCGACAATGTGAACGAACATCTGAAGAAATCCGAGCCGTTCACGCCGATGTGGTGATGGCAAACGAACTACGCCGCGTCTCCGGGCTAAACGTCCGGAGGCGTTTTTTTATGGAGGAGCTGGGCAAATACTTCTTTCTGAATTCCGGAGCCTGCAAGGCGGTTTATCGTGAAATAGAGTCCGACGCCGACAAGGAGTTCGAGAGCAAGCTGACCGCCGGCCCATGGGCAGAAATGGCCAATAAAAGCCATAAGCGACGCGATTAGCGCGGATTGTGCGAAATATGGCAAAAGATCGTAAAGAAAGCGCCGTACGGAAAGCCCGACCACGCGGCAGGTGAATACAAGTGTGACTGTCCACGTGACAACCGTCGCGGCAACCTGCCCCCACAGGAGGAGCTCAAGGCCGAGAACCGGGCTTGTCATCGTGGACAGACCAACAAAGGGCAGCGCCACAAAGAGAGCTACAATCGCGACTGTGTCGCGCAGAATCTCCATCTTCATAATCAGTCCGGCCTCACCTTTGGCGAGAAGGTAATTATTGTACAGGGAATTGAGGACCACAAAAATGCCCCGTAAGGCGAGGAGCTGGAAGAGAACGATGGAAGGGTCCCATTTTGTGCCGAACAGAAGATGGAATGCCGGACGTGCCATGACCATCATGCCAATCATAGCCGGCATGAGGAGATATGCGGTGAAGCGGTTCATGCGCGAGACAATCGCGCGAAAGCGTTCCGGCTCGTTCTGCACCGCGGACAGCGCCGGAACAAAGGTGGAGGTAAGGACCTGGCTGAGCGACGATATTCCCATCTTGCTCCATTTGTCGCTCTGAGTATAGTAGCCGAGAGAGGAGAGACCTACCCGGTTGCCGATGACGAAGCCGTAGAGGTTAAGGAAAACCGTATTGAGAAAACTCGTTCCCATCATGCGGGACGCGACTCCCGAAAAAGACCGAAGCGAGGAGACCGAGAAACGGAGGAGGGGCGTCCATTTACCCGTCATCCACAGTACCGCGGACTTCACACCTGCAAGGACAAGCGTCTGCCAGACGATAGCCCATGCACCGAATCCCTTGAGCGCAAGGATTATTCCTACAATTCCCCCGAGGAAAAGGCCGAGCGTATTGGCGACGGCAACCATCTTCACGTCCATCCGCTTCATCAGGCGATTGACCTGGACGATAGCCGATGCGTTGAGAATCAGGACTACGAACATTCCCCTGGAGAGACCTATGAGCCTGTCATCGCCCTTAAACAGATCGGCGATGAGAGGAGCGGCAAGGTATAACAGGGCATAAAGAAGAGCCGAGACGAAAAGATTGAACCAAAGGACCGTCGAATAGTCGAGTCGCGTCGGTTCGCGGCGCTGGAGAAGGGCGAATGAGAATCCGCTGTCGATTATCAGCGAAGCGAAAGCCTGAAAAATGGCAACAGCACCTACAAGACCGAATTCTTCAGTCGACAGAATGCGGGCCAGCACTATGCCTGTTATGGCGTAGAGGACTTGAGTGGAGACACGGTCGACGATATTCCACTTCAGAGACGAGGCTGTGCTTGATTTAAGGCTGATGGCTTGAGAGCAGAGTTAAGAAATTATTTGAGAGAGTCGATGGGAAGAGCCCTGACGCCCATTCCCCTCTGGCGAAGCTCCTCAGGACGGGTGAGATAATAGACATGCCCGCTGAGGCCGCTGACGGAGAGTTTTTTAGAGGGATTGCAGATGATATGTCCGGGGCCGATGCTTGCCGAGCGCACTTCCTCGGCGCGGAGCCCGCTGGCGTCGATTCGTCCGGTTCCGGCTATGAAAAGCTTGGCTTTATCCGCTTTGCCGTCGATGCTGATGAATCCTTTTCCCGCCGTGACCTTAGCCTCAGCCTGACGGACATTGACGTCATGGATGTTTATGGTTCCGTTCCCGATGACACGGGCCGAGAATTTCTCCCCAGGACCGGCAAGACTGACAACGACGAGCGAGTCGCCGCTGTTTGTGACACCTGTCAGTCCGGACGAGTAAACATGAAGAAGCGGGAGGTTTTGGGGAATGCCCTCGTCGATGTCGACCTGAACACGCAGATTGCTTTTGTTATTGATGAGAAGAATCTTCGAAGCCAGCTCGGGGTCGCATTCAAAAACCACCATACCAGCAGAATCGGGGACGCAACGGTATGTGACATTGACACCATTGTCGACCGACAGGGTGTTGAAGTCGGCAACATTCAGCCTGTAACCTGCGGCCGATGTCAGAGCGGCCGATGCTGAGAGGAGTGCAACACTGAGGAAGGCACGGGACTTTACCGGGGCATAGAGTTTCATAGGCTCGGGATAATGTTGGTTTCGATATGGGTGAGGATTTCGTCGAGTTCGGCATATGTGGAGGCCTTGAGCATTGCGATTCTCGTAGGACGAAAATTCGGTATGCTCTTGAACAGAGGTGATGCCGCGAGGTGTCGCCGGATATGCAGGATGCCGCGGTATTCGTCAATCCGGTCGATGCTCTCGCGAATCTGCCGACGCAAAAGCTCGAATTTACGGGCTACGGGGACAGAGGCGACGGCACCTTCGCGAAGAAGGGAGGTCATCTCGCGGAAAATCCATGGCGCTCCAATCGAGGCACGTCCGACCATCACGCCGTCGACGCCGTAGGTTTCAAAGGCGTTCACGAGGGCTTCGGGAGTCGTGATGTCACCGTTGCCTATGACAGGAATGTGCAGACGTGGATTGGCCTTCACTTCTCCTATCATCTCCCAGTCGGCTTCGCCGGTGTACATCTGCGAGCGGGTGCGTCCATGGACCGTCAGGGCCCGGATGCCGCAATCCTGAAGCTGCTCTGCGAGGGAGACGATTATTCTGGAGTTATGGTCCCAGCCGAGACGAGTCTTTACGGTGACCGGTAGCTCAGGGACAGCCTCGACCACGGCGCGGGTTATTTCCAGCATCCTCGGGATGTCGCGGAGCATTCCCGCTCCGGCACCCTTCCCCGCTACTTTCTTCACCGGGCATCCGAAGTTGATGTCAAGAATGTCGGGACGAGCTTCTGCTACAATTCTGGCAGCCTCGACCATCGGACCGACCTCACGGCCGTAAATCTGTATGGCCGTGGGACGCTCCGCAGGGTCGATGTGGAGCTTGCGGGTCGTTGCCGCGATGCTCCGTATGAGAGCATCAGCGGAAACGAACTCGGTATAGGTCATGTCGGCCCCCTGTTCCTTGCAAATCAGGCGGAAAGAGCTGTCCGTGACGTCCTCCATGGGGGCGAGCATCACGGGGCGGGAGCCAAGGTCGACATTTCCTATCTTCATATGCAGAGAGAGCTTCTTATTTGTCGAGAGCGTAAGAGAAAGTTCCGAGGGCGAAGTAGGCGGGAGTATTTAGGCCCCACTGGCCGGAGTCCGAACCCTCCATCGTGAAGACGAGGCGGTCGACAAGCGCGCCGCAGGTGGCAAGGTCAATCTGCTTGAAATTCGTCAGGTAAACATTGTCGGCGGCAAGATCGACGCGTGTCTCGCCAGTCTTCTGCCCGTCGAGAAAGCCGGTGATAATGAGGCGGAGATAATCCTCGGAGGTGAAGGGGCGGCTGAATGCCGAACCGTTCAGCATGACGAAGTAAGCGTAAGTGGAATTGCTGATCGAGGCCGTGAGGGGAATGAAAGCCTGACCGTCGGCAAGAGAAATCACGCAATCTTCGTCGCCTGTAAGGGTCTCGGGATGAGCGGGTTCGGTAACGTCGCAGTCGCCGATGATGTAGTTCTTGTGGCCGGAATGCCATTCGGAAGATTCCATAGCGGCCCACTGGTGGTCGAGCCATGTCCCTTCCGCGCTATAGTCGGTAAGGTCGAACACGGAGGACGGGCAGAAGCCGTTCCAGGAATAGTACTTTACACCGTCATATTCGGAGACCGTGGCCCTGTGGGTGAAGTGGACGCCGTCGATTATAACACCGGCGTTGGAGGACATGTCGTAGCATGCGGCCCAGTAGCCGTCGTCGTTGAAATCGGTAAACTGGTCGAGGCGGGTGTAGAACATTTCGCCCTCGAACTTGTCATCATCGCAGGAAGAGAGCCCGGCGACACAAAGCGCACACAAGGCGCCTAAAGGTAAAATACGGTTGAGTTTCATATGGTCTGAATGTTTATTACGCAATTAATCTTCAGGCATGATTTCCGAGGCATCCTTCATTTCCTCGTATTCCTGCCATTCAGGGTCGTTTTCGGCAGAGATTTCCAAAGGGAGCAAGGGAAAAGGAGCGAGGACACGGTTGAGAAATTTTCCGAAGGTGTCGGTGCTGAAGGTGTAGAACACCCATTCCCTGCGTCCGTCACCGGTGTATATGCCGGTCATAACGGCTGTGGTCTTGCCCTTGAGGCCGTCGTGGAAGGCGTCCGTCACCTGCTCCATCAGCTTCGCGGTCCCGTCGTCGGGGAAGCCCTGCGCATCCGGCGCGTACGGCCAGGCCACAGTGACGCGAATCGTGTACTTTCCCTTTTGGCGGAATGAGTCCACATCCCGTCTTCCGGTCACGATTATCGTCCTGCCGTCGGGGCCCTCAGCGGGAGAGGTCCACCAGTCGTTCTTCTCTGCCATTTAAGTATTGTTAAATAAAAAAGACACAGGCCGGAGTATAAGCCGAGTTATGTGGTGCGCCGGCTTTCCGCAAGCGGAGTTCGACGGCACCGTCTGTCATTTATCTGGAGCGCCGGAGCGCCCCGTTAGCAGTCTACCCCCCGGCAATGGACGAGCAGCCCTTAAATGCCGGTATACTTGACCTTGCAACCCATAAGGCGTGCGGCACGGAATATCGCTATCCCGCCCGGTGAGCTCTTACCTCGCCTTTTCACCCTTGCCGAAGCCCCCCGGAGGGAGCCGCGGCGGTTGTTTTCTGTCACGCTTGTCTACCGTTACCGATAGCTTTCCGTTAGAAAGTATGGTGCTCTGCGTTGCCCGGACTTTCCTCCCGCCCTATACATTGAAGGCAGGCGACAGACCCTCCGACCTGTGTCAGTGTTGTCTATGTTCTCTTTTAAATATTTTTCAGCCTCTGAGGATGCCGCGGCCCGAAGCCTTGATAAATTCAAGAATCAGGTCGAGCTCCCGGGAGGGCTCCATCATGAGGGGCAGGCGGTCAAGCGCTTCGGCGAAGTTCATGCCGCTGTTGTAGAGGATTCGGTAAATCTCCTGAATACGGCTGATGCTCTCATGGGAGAAGTTGTGGCGCCGAAGGCCTATGACGTTCACGCCCGTGAAGCTGATGGGATCGCGCGCCGCGAGGACGAAAGGAGGAATATCCTTGTTAATCAAAGCTCCGCCCTGAACCATTATGTAAGAGCCGAGATGACAGAACTGATGAACAAGAGTACCTCCGCCGATTACGGCGCAGTCGTCGACCACCACTTCGCCGGCGAGCTGGGTGGCGTTGCTCATTATTATGTTGTTGCCGAGCATGCAGTCATGGGCCACATGGCAGTATGCCATGAGCAGGCAGTTGTCGCCGACGATGGTCCGTCCCTTGGATGCGGTGCCTCTGTGGACGGTCACACACTCGCGGAGTGTGGTGCCGTTGCCTATGATGGCGAGGGACTCCTCGCCACGGAACTTGAGGTCCTGGGGCTGGGCGCCCACGACCGCTCCTGGAAAGAACGTGCAGTCACGGCCGATGCGGGCACCGTCCATGACAGTTACGTTGCTGATAAGGCGGGTGCCGTCGCCGATTTCGACATTTCCCTGCACATAGCAGAAGGGGCCGATCTCGACATTCGCGCCAATCTTTGCCGCGGAATCGACACATGCCATTGGATGAATCATAGTATTCTCTGTTTTAAATATTTCCGTTGTTAAAGTTTTACCTCAGCTTAATAGCTGTGAAGCTTATTTGTTCTTCACGATCTGTGCCATGAACTCGCATTCGCACACGCATTTCTCGCCAACGAAAGCGCGGCCTTTCATCACGGCGCAACCGCGGCGCATCTCGGTCATGAAAGACACATGGAAGATCAGAGTGTCGCCGGGGACGACCTTCTGACGGAACTTCACATTGTCGATTTTCATGAAGTAAGTGGAATAGCGCTCGGGCTCGTCGACAACGCTGAGAACGAGGAGACCGCCAGTCTGGGCCATAGCCTCCACAAGGAGAACGCCGGGCATCACGGGCTCCTGAGGGAAGTGCCCCTGGAAGAAAGGCTCGTTTGTCGTGACGTTCTTTACGCCGACGATGTAGCTGTCGGTTTTGTCGATGATTTTGTCGACGAGGAGGAAGGGATAGCGGTGCGGGAGGTGGTGGCGGATAGCCACATTGTCCATCAGGGGCTCGGTATTGGGGTTGTAGACGGGAGCCTGAACCTCGTTGCGGCGGATGTCGTTGCGGATTTTCTTAGCGAGTTGAGTATTTATTGTATGCCCCGGGCGGGTTGCGATAACACGTCCCTTGAGAGGACGACCGATAAGGGCGAGATCGCCGATGAGGTCCATGAGCTTGTGGCGTGCGGGCTCGTTCTCATGGAAAAGCGGAGTGGTATTGAGATAACCGAAATGTTCGGGCTTGATATGCTCGCAGCCCACGGCATCGGCAATTTTGTCAAGCTCTTCCTGAGGGAGCGGAGAGTCGTAGATGACAATGGCATTGTCGAGGTCGCCCCCCTTGATGAGGTTGGCAGCCAGCAACGGCTGAATCTCACGGACGAAAACGAAAGTACGCGCCGGGGCGATTTCAGCTCCGAAATCCTGAATACTGTCGAGAGTGGCGTACTGGTTGGCAAGTACAGGCGACTCAAAGTTCACCTTAACGTCGACACTGAACTCATCGTCGGGAAGGAGCATGAGTTTGGAGCCGGTCTCGGGATTCGAGACTTCCATCTTGTGCTTGACATAAAAGTACTCTTTGTCGACCTTCTGCTCCTCGGTTCCGACAGCCTGAATAGCGTCGAAGAAAGGCTTGGCCGAGCCGTCGAGAATGGGCATTTCCGGACCGTTGAGCTTTATCAGGCAGTTGTCTATTCCGGAGGCGTAAAGCGCGGCCATCGCATGCTCGATGGTGCTGACCGTGAGGTCGCCCTTTCCGACAACGGTTCCGCGGTTGGATGCTACTACATTTTCAGCGACAGCATCGATTGGAGCCGAGCCCTCGACATCGGTGCGCAGGAGTTTATAACCGTGGTTCTCGGGAGCCGGGCAGAATGTGGCGTCAATCAGAGCGCCGGTATGAAGACCTTTGCCGGAGAGCGTGAAACTATCCTTGAGAGTTATCTGTTTCATGACAGGATTGGATGTATTTGCGTGTTTTATGAATTCTGTTGAAGGGCTGCGACGGACTTGCGGAGACTGTCGACTTCTTTGTAAAGCTCAGAGAGCCGTTTGATATACACCGTGTTCCGGGCGAATTCACCGGCGGGGACCGCAGGATAGCCCATCAGCCGGCTTCCGGGAGCCACACTGTTCGGAATGCCGCTCTGGGCTCCGATGGTCGTGCCGTCGCCCACGTGGATATGACCGGCAAAACCGGTCTGGCCGCCGATTACGCAACGCGCTCCGATTTTCGTGGAGCCTGCGACACCGACTTGCGCGGCCATCACCGTGTCATGACCGACCTCGACATTGTGGGCAATCTGGATGAGGTTGTCGAGCTTCACGCCATGGTCCACATATGTGCGACCCATAGTAGCCCTGTCAACCGTAGTATTCGCGCCCAGCTCGACATCGTCGCCGAGTTCGGCAATGCCTATCTGCTGAATCTTGTGGTAAACGCCGTCGGCATCGGGAGCGAACCCGAATCCGTCGGCCCCGAGGACCACCCCGCTGTGGAGCACGCAACGCGCGCCGACCTTACATCCGGGATAAATTTTCGCTCCGGGGTAGATAACAGTATCGTCACCTATGGTGCATCCGTGGCCTATATAGGCCTGAGGGTAAACCTTGACATTGCGGCCGAGCTTCACATCCTTTCCGATGTATGCGAAAGCACCCACATAGACGCCTTCAGGGAGGTCCACGCCGTCAGCCACGAAGGATGGTTCCTCAATGCCTTCGGGAACAGGCCGCATGGCCTTTGCCGCCATATCGAGAAGCGCTGCGAGACAGGAGTACGGGTCATCGACGCGAATGAGAGTGGCCTTAACATTTCCCTCGGCTACGAAGTCCTTGCGCACAAGGACAACCGAGGCATCGGTGGAATATATGAAATGCGAGTATTTGGGATTGGCGAGGAAGGTCAGGTCGCCGGGGCCGGCTTCTTCGATTTTCGCGAAAGAACCGACCTCGACATTCTCGTCGCCCTCAACAGTTCCGCCCAGCGACTGGGCTATTACATATGCCGGGAATTTCATTTTCAAAAACAAGAGAATCGCGGCCCGTAAGAGCCGTAATCAATTTCAGAGTGCAAAGGTGCGAAAAAAAATTGGGATTTGCCCTATAATATAGCCGAAAAGTACTCCAAAGCCACAAAAAGAGATTTTTTGGCGAATAAAATTTGCAAATGCAACAAAAACTCCATACCTTTGCACCAAGATTCACAAGCGCATGTGGCGTAATTGGTAGCCGCGTTAGACTTAGGATCTAATGTCGTAACGACGTATGGGTTCGAGTCCCTTCATGCGCACTAACGACGGAGGCATCTCTTGGAATGAAAGAGATGCCTCCGTCGTTTATCGGGCGACAATATCAGGCGAACACAAATGAAAAACCCGGCGACCATGGAGGCTGCCGGGTTATAAAATCCACACCAAAGGATGCGATGAAACTCCGAAAAGACAGGATTTGAGTGCCCGCCGCCCTTTGTAATCCGCCTGGTCCGGAAACCGAACTTCTCCCGGGGGGGAGAATGGGGCCCGCCATTGGTCGGTCAAGCGTGTCTCGGAATTTTATTTTGGTTTGAAGAGTTTCCCAATCTACTTTGATGTGGTATGGGTTTCAATTCCGTAACGCAAAGTTAGGGTTTTCTGTTCGCTAATGCAAATTATTTCACATTTTTTTTGATGGAAAAATTTTTATTGCTACCTTTGTATGCCGTAAAACATAATTGTACGGCATTATTTCTCAAATCCAAGCGGACAGTATGTTAAAGAAAGCACTTGAAAAGGTAATAAACGAAGACATGGCCGAGGTCTGGTCGCTCCTCTCTCCGGAGGAGAAGCGTATTATTACGGACAATCTCACGCTCCACACTTTCAAGAAGAACCAGCTTATCTACGCCGAAGGCGATGAACCCGAGAATCTCTGGTGTCTTTTCAAGGGCAAGGTCAAGAAGACAAAGAAAGGGGTCGGCGACAGAGTCCAGATACTGCGTCTGATACGTCCCGTGCAATATTTCGGTTACAGGGCGTATTTCGCCGGGGAACCATACGTGTCGAGCGCAAGCGCGTTCGAGCCTTCGGTTCTCGGGGCGCTCCCACTCAGTATTGTCCGCGAAATCATACAGCACAACATCAATCTTGCATGGTTCTTCATCCGGGAGCTCTCGCACAACCTCGGAGGCTCCGACACAAAAATCGTGAACCTGACCCAAAAGCATCTCCGCGGACGTCTGGCGGAGGCCCTGATGGTCCTTCTGGACAGTTACGGCTACGAGGACGACGGCGCCACGCTCAACATCTATATGTCGCGCGAGGATCTGGCCAATCTTTCAAACATGACCACGGCGAATGCAATCCGCACACTCTCGACCTTTGTAGCCGAGAAAATCCTCCTTGTGGACGGCCGACGCATCAAAATCATCAACGAAGCCGCGCTGAGGAAGGTCAGCAAGTTCGGATGATTTTTCCGTTCGGAGTTCTGGGGAGCCCGGATTTATAAATTATAGCCTTCGGCAGGCGGCGACGGTCCGCCACTACGGAGGCTATTTTTTTGTCGAGACCTTCAATGGCATCACCCTCTACAACGAGAACTACCGCCGTACCCCATTTTTCATCCGGGCGTCCGCAGACGTAGAAGTTCCGTCCGCCGAGAGCGGGCGCGTATTCCTTTTCCAGGATTTCAGGGTGGAGTTTCAGACCTCCGGAAATAATGACATTGTCGAAGCGCCCTTTCCACCTGAAACTCCGGGCGTCGATAAGCTCGACGCAATCGTTGGTGACAAGTTCGCGCCAGGAGAATTCATCTGACAGGATGCGCAGGCATCCGCGAGTGTCGGTTGCGAAAGAGAAGCCGGGCATTGCAATGAAAGGAGAGTCCAGATCGTCAGTCACTCTCCGCAGAGCGACATGGGAACATGTTTCTGTCATTCCGTAGCTCTCCCAGGCGCAGATACCCGAAGCGACGATGGCGGCACGCTGGGCCTCGTCCATAGGTGCCCCTCCGATCAACAGATTGGCAATATCCGCAGACTGACGCAGGACCCCGTCAATCTGGGCAGGAACGATGGCGAGGATATCGAGATGTCCGACATGCGATAAGTCGGGGCAGGATTCCACAGGGACAGGCACTACGCCGCAAGCCGCGAGCTCACCGCGCACAATCATCATTTTACCCGCGATATATTCCGGGGAGAGCGCGGCCGCGATGCGACTTTCGCTGTTTATGCCGAAACGGGATATTGTAGCCCTTGCGGAAACTGCCATGTCCGATTTGGAGAGCCGGATTGATTTCGGCTTACCCGTCGAGCCGGAAGTATGAGCCAATACATACGGTGAATCGCTTCGCCACTCCCGGCGGAAATCTTCAATAGCCCGGATTATGTCTTCCATTGTTAAAAAGGTATTGTCCGCGGAGGTACATTCCAGACGGAATATTGTTTTCGTAAAGCTGACCCGTTCCAAGCCCCTGCGGCAGACTCGTCTTTTTCGCCGCCACCCACTGGGCGATGGCGTTCAAGCCGATATTGGACTCTAGGGCCGAAGTGGCCCACCACCCTATTCCACGCTCTCCGGCGAGAGATATGAGAGTGTCGGCTCCGGAGAATCCGCCGCACAGGGTGGGCTTCAGGATGATATATTGCGGACGGATGGTGTCGAGAATGCCGGCGGCCTCTTCTTTGGTGCGGCAACCGATGAGCTCCTCGTCGAGGGCAACGGGCACCGGAGACTCGCGGCAGATTCCGGCGCTCTCCTCCATCAGACCTGCTCTGAGAGGTTGTTCGATGGAGTGGATGGAGAAGCGGGAAAGCCTGTCGAGCTTCGAATGGGCGTCGGACGGGCTGAAACTACCGTTAGCATCGAGACGCACAGTCAGATCGGAAGGCGAGAACTCACGGCGCACGGAAGCGATAATGTCGCATTCGTCATCGAAGTCTATTCCGCCAATTTTCAGCTTGAGCACAGAAAAGCCGGCCTCGATTTTCTCGCGGACCCTGCGGAGCATAGTCTGCTTGTCGCCCATCCATACGAGACCGTTGATAGGAATGCCCGCGATGCCGTCAAGCCAACCTTCAGCGCCGGGGAAAAGACAGCCGTCAGGTCTTTCCATATCCCGGAAGGCGGTCTCAAAACCCATCCGGATAGAACTGTACGGGCATCCGAGAGCCTCTTCGGGGTGCAGACAGAAATAGTCGAGCAAGGATTCGTACTCAGGGACATCATCTGCCGAAAGCCCTTTGAAGAGGCCGCATTCGCCGTGTCCTTCCCGGCCGGATTCCGTGTCGCGAAGGGTGACGAAGAAAGTCTTTTTTGACCACATGCTTTCCCTCGAGGTGCGGGCCTCGAAAAGAAAGCGGAGTTCGTACGGAGACCAGGAGGCAGTAATCATCCCGGGAACTGGGGATATTTGTCGAAGTCGGGATCGCGCTTCTCAAGGAAAGCCCTGGCGCCCTCCTGAGCTTCGTCCATCAGATAGTACATGAGAGTGGCGTCGCCCGCGAACTCCATCAGACCGTGCTGGCCGTCGAGCTCGGCGTTAAGCGCCCTTTTGATCATTCGGATTGCGAAGGGACTGCGTTTCATTATGGTCTCGCACCACTCCACCGTCACGTCCTCGAGGCTATCGAAAGGCACCACGGCATTCACCATGCCCATCTCCAGAGCCTCCTGAGCGGAGTACTGGCGACAGAGGAACCAGATTTCGCGCGCTTTCTTCTGGCCAACGCAACGAGCGAGATAACTGGCGCCGAAGCCTGCATCGAAACTGCCGACCTTGGGCCCGGTCTGGCCGAAGCGGGCGTTTTCCGACGCTATCGAGAGGTCGCAGACCACGTTCAGTACATTACCTCCTCCGATGGAGTAGCCGTTGACCATTGCAATGACAGGTTTAACAAGGGAGCGGATAGCCTTGTGAAGGTCAAGTACGTTCAGACGGGGCGTGCCGTCGGCGTCGCGGTATCCGCCACGGGACTTATAGTTCTGGTCACCTCCGGAGCAGAAAGCCTTGTCGCCAGCACCCGTGAGCACCACGACGCGGATATCGGCTCGGTCACGGCAAATCGCCATGGCGTCAAGCATCTGAGCGTTGGTCTGCGGACGGAAGGCATTGTAGACTTCCGGACGGTTAATGGTGATTTTAGCTATTCCGTTGTAAAATTCAAAGAGGATGTCGCTATACTCCTTGATTGAGGTCCATTGTCTTTTCATCTGAAAAATTCTGAGAGTATTTCTGCGGAAAGTTCCGCGGGAGTTATAATATTAAGCAGTGCCGGACGGCCGGAATCTGAGAAGAAGCCGGGCAGAGAGCCGAGAAGCGATTTTTCGCTGTCAGCCTCGAAATAATCGAAACCGTAAGCCTCGGCAATGCGCTCGAGAGGGAGGCGTGGTTTAGCCACGAAGTATTTTTCGAGTTCCGGGAGGTCGCGGCTCGTAGGAATGAAACGGAAAATGCCACCACCGGCATTATTCAGCACCGCAATCCTCAGCCGGGGGGTGATAATCGGCAGGGACAATGCGCCGATGTCATATGCCGCGCTCATGTCGCCCGTTAGAAGAAGAGTGGGTCCTTCGGCAACGGAGGCGAAACCGACAGCAGTCGATGTACAGCCGTCGATGCCGCTGACACCGCGGTTACAGTGGACGGAAGAGAATTTGCCGTAGTTGCGGAACAGCTGGACGTAGCGTATCGCCGTGCCATTGCTTACCTGGAGGTGTATGCCTTCGGGAGCTCCGTCAATAAGAGTCCGGACAGCCTTGAAGTCCGACCACGACGCACGGGAGGCAAATTCTTCGGGCGACTCCCCTCTGACGGCCTTATGCCACGCCTCCGCATATTCCGGACCCTTTACGACACCCGTTGAAAGAAGGCATTCCACGAATTCATCCGGGTTCATGTCGATACGGGCGTCGAGCCCCTTGAAACAATCCACCGCGTGGTCCTGGTACCCTACGGCCCAGACGGTCATCCTGTCGGAAAAACGTCTGAGATAAGTCTTGACATGCCGGGAGAGAAGCGAACCGCCCATGGTGACGACAAGGTCAGGCACAAGATTATCCAGTTCCGGTCGAGCGGTTTTCAGAGCGGCGTCAATGCAGGGAAAAACGTTGCGCGAGCAGGAGGAGATATTGGACTGGGCTTCCTTGAGAACCACACACCCCGAGTCAGCGAGACGGTTTACGAACTCGTCCATCAGCGGATCGGGGTTCATGAATCCTATGATTACCAGCACTCTCCTGGCATTTGAATAGCCGAGAGCGATATTTTCAGGCAGGCTTCCGCCTACGACGCTGACAACATCGATTTTCCGGCCATGCTCGCGTGGAACCGAGTCCTGAACAGTTGCAGTGAGCGGTTCGGCGAGGCGGATGTTGATATGGACAGGTCCCTTGATACGTCCGGTTGCATTGGAGAGGACATCGTTGAGGCGTCTGTTCAGCCACCAGGGGCCGTCAGGCCCGGCATACTGTTCCTCGCTGACGTCCAGCGAGTCGCGGACAATGTTTGCAAGGGCTCCGGGCTGGCGGATTGTCTGCGAGTCGTCCTGGTCGATCCATTCCGCTGGTCTGTCGGCTGATACGACAACAAGAGGGACACGCCTGTAGTAAGCTTCGGCGACAGCCGGAGCATAGTTGAGAAGAGCTGTTCCTGAAGTGCAGACCAAGGCCACGGGCTCGGAGGAGGCCAAGGCCATTCCGAGGGCCGCAAATGCAGCCTGCCGCTCGTCAATAATAACGTCGATAACGAAGGCTCCGGAACGACCGACGGCCACGATGAGAGGCGCGTTGCGCGAACCGGGCGACAAAACAACCCTCCTGACGCCATAGAGAGCCAGAAGGTCGCAGAGCATGAGGCATGTGTCCTTGGAAATCCTATCCATAAGGGGTGTAAAGTTTGCTTTTTTGTCGTTTGCGACAACAAAATTAGCAAATTTAGCGTTAATTTTGCAAAGCGATTTCAACATTATGCTAAGATTTTTTCTCATATTCACTTTCGGCTTTCTTGTCATTTTTACCTCGGTGGCAAGCGAAGGGACTGATACGACTACGGTTACAGTTCCGGCCGACAGTCTTGCTTCCGATTCGCTGAAATCACTTCCATTTTATAAAAAAGGCATAATCGGCAAAGTATACCGATATTTCGAGGACACGAACAAGGTCCACGAGGAAAAGGATTTTGACATCAGTTTCATCGGGGGTCCGTATTATTCATCGGACACGAAATTCGGCATAGCCCTTGTCGCCGCCGGACAATACAGACACGACAAGGAAGACAAGACAATCCCCATGAGCGATGTGTCTCTCACGGCCAAAGCCACAACGAGCATGTTCTTCGAGCTTGGGCTCGACGGCAACCACATCTTTCCGCACGACCGCCAGCGGCTGAGCTACAGCGTGAGCATCAGCTACGTCAAGACGAGTTTCTGGGGAATAGGCTACGACATGGACGTCAACGACGAGAACGAGTCGAAGTACAAATACGTTTGCTCGAGATCGGAAGCCGCCTACAAATGGCGATTAGGACAAAAATTCTTCATCGGTCCGCTGGCGACCTTCGACTACATCAACGGGCGCCAGTTCGAGAAGCCGTGGCTATGGGAAGGTGAAAGCGACAGAACCTTCAATGTCGGGTTCGGATTCACGGCTCAGATAGACACGCGCGACAACCTTACGGCCCCCCAAAAGGGGCTCAATCTCCGCCTCGACCAACGATTCAACCCCAAGTTCCTTGCCAACAAATACGCCTTTTCGATGACCGAGCTGACCCTCAGCACCTACAACGGACTCTGGAAAGGATGCACGATGGCTTTCCGCTATCATACTCGCCTGACCTACGGCAACACGCCCTGGGGCCTTCTCTCGACACTCGGCGGAAGCGACAACATGCGAGGCTACTTTGAAGGCAGATACCGCGACAAGATGGAGATGGACGCGACGCTTGAACTGCGGCAGCATGTATGGCGGCGCAACGGAGTCGTGGCATGGATCGGCGCCGGGACGGTGTTCCCGGAATTTTCGGCGCTGCGCTGGCGGATGGTGCTCCCCAACTGGGGCTTCGGCTACAGGTGGGAGTTCAAGAAAAACATGAACGTGCGTGTGGACATCGGCTTCGGACGGCACGAAAAAGGACTAAACTTCAGCATCAATGAGGCATTCTGACAAAACCGGGAGAAACGGCGGATTTCCGCATACAGCAGTCATACTGATGTGGCTGCTGCCATTGTTGCTGATTGTTCCCAACATCGGACTTGACATCACCGAAACGAACTACAGCATTCCTGCAAGGCTCGCGAACATATTGCTTCCCGCCGGGCTTTACACTCTGATTTCCGCATGGGGAACAAGGATAGGAAGAAAAATTCTCTTTTTCATACCGCTGATGGTGCTCTGCGCCTTCCAGATTGTCCTGCTGTTTCTTTACGGCGAGTCCATCATCGCGGTGGACATGTTCCTGAACGTTGCCACGACCAACTACCACGAAGCCACGGAACTGCTAAGGAACCTCGGGCATGCCATAGCCACCGTCCTCTTCCTCTACCTTCCGCTGATAGGCTCCGGCATCTGGGCGGAGGTAAGGGGTGCGCGCATTCCTGAGCGGGCCCTTGTAATCGGGCGCCGGACCGGCCTCGCTCTTACGACTCTCGGGCTGGCGGCCTTCGGACTGGCGTTCACAGCCGGCAACGGCTACCGACCCACCCGTGAGCTCTTCCCGCTGAACGTGGTGTGCAATATGTTCGAGGCCGCAGATAGAAGTGCCGTCACCAAGAATTATCCCGAAAAGTCCGCCTCATTCCGGCATCATGCCATAGCCAAGGACGAAGGAATACCGGCGGACAGCGCCCAGATTATAGTTGTCATCGTGGGAGAGACGTCGCGCTCGAACCACTGGGGGCTGGGCGGGTACAACAGACCCACCACTCCGCTCCTGAGCGCCCGCAACAATCTTGTGTTCTACCGGAAAACGCTCTCTGAAAGCAACACCACACATAAGAGCGTGCCGCTTCTGCTTTCGCACCTTCCGGCCGCAGGGTTCAATGACTCGATTTACTCGACAGGATGCATAGTTGACGCATTCAAGGAGGCAGACTACAGGACCGCCTGGATTTCAAACCAGGCCCACAACCGGTCGCTTATCGACTACTACAGCGCCCGTGCGGACGTGTGCGACTATATATGCGACGATCCGAAAGCCAAGGCTCCCGAATACGACACAGAACTTGCTCCCCGAGTGGAAAAGTTCATCGCCGGCCAACCCGTCGACACACGACTGTTCATCGTTGTTCACACCTATGGCTCGCATTTCAATTACAAGGAGCGTTATCCGGAGTCAGACGCCCGATTTCTGCCCGACAATTCGGCCGAGGCATCAAGAGACAACCGGGAAGACCTCGTGAACGCGTACGACAATTCCATCCTTGCCACAGACAAGGCAATCGATTCCATCCTCTCAGTACTTGAACGGAGCGGGCGCCCCGCGGTGGCGGTCTATGCTTCCGACCATGGCGAGGACATATTCGACGACGACCGGGAGCGCTTCCTCCATGCCTCTCCGTGTCCGACCTATTATCAGATACACGTCCCGATGTTCGTTTGGGTGTCCGGCAGTTATGCGACCCTCTACCCTTCCGAATGCCGTACCCTTGAAGCCAACAGGGAAAAGAATGTGAGTTCGAGCGAAAGTTTATTCCACACAACGGTGGCCCTCGCCCATCTGGCGATGCCGGCACTCAAGCCAGAGCTCTCGTTGTGCTCAAGAAGCTACAAGGAGCCGACGCGCCGCTATCTGAACGATTACAACGAGAGCGTCCCGCTTCTCGAAAGCGGATTGAAAAAAGAAGACATCAGAATCCTCGACAGACTCCGCATCTCGAAAAACTGAACACACGCAACAAAAGATAAAGTTTTCCATTTCAAAGAACACAATTCCTGATTGTAAACTATTTACATTTTCAATCAATTCAAATAGTTTTCCAAAACAGAAAATTTTAGCAAAATATCGCAGTCAAAAAGTTTGGATATTCCGAAAATTTGGTGTAGCTTTGCAGTCACATAAAACTCTCAAAACCGCACACCAAATCCAAACCCCATGATACATACCGTAGTAAAGCGCGACGGCCGCGTTGTCGGGTACAACGAAGAAAAAATTAAGGCCGCCATCCGTAAAGCCATGCTCACGACAGAGCTCGGCGAAGACGAAGCCCTCATAAACAAAATCACTGACCGCATCGGATACACCGGCCGCGAAAGGATGACCGTAGAGGAAATTCAGGACCTCGTCGAGGACGAGCTCATGCGAAGCCCCCGTCGCGAGGTGGCAAAGCGCTACATCGCCTACCGCGACCAGCGGAGCATCGCACGCCGCGCCAAGACCCGCGATATGTTCAACGAAATTATCGAGGCAAAGAACAACGACATCACGCGAGAGAACGCCAACATGAACACGGACTCTCCCGCAGGAATGATGATGAAGTTCGCTTCGGAGACGACGAAACCCTTCGTAGACGACTATCTCCTGTCGCCGGAGGCCCGCGACGCTGTGCGTTCCGGATATATCCATATCCACGACAAGGACTATTATCCTACGAAGAGCCTGACATGCGTCCAGCACCCGCTCGACCGCATACTGTCCTACGGATTCATCGCGGGCCACGGTGAGTCGCGCCCCGCCAAGCGCATTGAGACTGCCAGTGTCATAGCGTGCATCTCGCTCGAGACATGCCAGAACGAAATGCACGGAGGCCAGGCCATCCCGGCCTTCGATTTCTATCTCGCACCCTTCGTGCGCTCCTCGTTCATCGAGGAAATCAACAACCTCGCACAGCTCGAAGGCCGCGATCTCTCGCATCTCCACAACGTACAACTCAAGGACTTCGAGAAAAAGCCCCTTGACGGGCTGACGGGCGAAGCGCGGCTTCTCCAGCATGCCGTAAACCGCACCGTTAGCCGCGTCCATCAGGCCATGGAGGCATTCATACACAATATGAATACCATACATTCGCGCGGAGGCAATCAGGTGGTCTTCTCATCCATCAACTACGGCACGGACACCTCCGCCGAAGGGCGCTGCATCATCCGCGAGCTTCTCCACTCCACCTACGAGGGCGTAGGCAACGGAGCGACAGCCATCTTCCCAATTCAGATCTGGAAGAAAAAACGCGGGGTGAACTATCTCGAGGGCGATCCCAACTACGACCTCTACCGTCTGGCATGCAAGGTGACCGCACGCCGTTTCTTCCCTAACTTCGTGAACCTCGACGCGACATTCAACCAACACGAGAAATGGCGCGCCGACGACCCCGAGCGCTACAAATATGAGATAGCCACCATGGGCTGCCGCACGAGAGTGTTCGAAGACCGCTACGGCGAGAAAACCTCGATAGGACGCGGCAACCTGAGCTTCACGACCGTGAATATCGTGCGCATAGCCATCGAGTGTATGAACATCCGCGACAAGGAGGAACGTATCGCGGCCTTCTTCCGCAAGCTGGACGACGTTCTCGACATCGCCGCGCGGCAGCTAAACGACCGCTTCAACTTCCAGAAGACAGCGCTTGCCAAGCAATTCCCGCTCCTTATGAGCAAGCTCTGGACCGGAGGCGACCAGCTTGCGCCTGACGACACCATCGAGCCCGTCATCAACCACGGCACTCTCGGCATCGGCTTCATCGGCCTCGCAGAATGCCTCGTAGCCCTCGTCGGCAAGCACCACGGCGAAAGCGAGGAAGCGCAGGCTCTCGGCCTCCGGATTGTCAGCCACATGCGCTCCCGCGCCAACGACTATTCCGAGAAGTTCCAGCACAACTACTCCATCCTCGCCACCCCGGCGGAAGGCCTCTCGGGCAAATTCACGGCAAAAGACCGCAAGAGTTTCGGCGAGTTGCCCGGAATCACGGACAAAATATACTACACGAACTCGAACCACGTGCCTGTGTACTATCACTGCTCGCCCAAGCACAAGGCCGAGGTCGAGGCACCCTACCACGAACTGACCCGCGGAGGCCACATCTTCTATGTGGAAATCGACGGCGACGCAACACACAATCCCGAGGCCATCTACGACATCGTGGACCTCATGGACAAGAACAACATCGGCTACTGCTCGGTGAACCACAACCGCAACCGCTGCATAAACTGCGGTTATGAGGACGCAAGCGAGAATCTCACGAGCTGTCCGCACTGCGGCTCCCGGGCCATCGACCGACTCCAGCGCATCACAGGCTACCTCGTGGGCACGACCGACCGCTGGAACAATGCCAAGCTGGCGGAGCTCAACGACCGCGTTGTCCACAAATAAGCGTTCCCGTCCGGATGAAAAAACTGCAAGTCGCAGACATAGTCAGCGGCACGAGCGTTGACGGCCCGGGCCTTCGCACAGCGATTTATTTCGCCGGATGCGCGCACAGATGCCCGGGCTGCCACAATCCCTCGACATGGGATTTCGCATCGGGCCGGAGGATGAGCGAAGAAGAAATAGCCGGTGTCGCGGAGGAGAACGGCAACAACGTGACGTTCACCGGAGGCGACCCGATGTATCAGGCTGAAGGGATAGCGGAACTTGCCCGGCGTCTGCGCAGGCTCGGATACAGGCTATGGTGCTATACGGGCTTTCTATACGAAGACTTGCTTGGCGAGGACTCTCCCGCCGGCGCCAGGGAACTTCTCGCTGAGCTGGATGTGCTCGTTGACGGTCCATATATCGAAGCCCTGAGGGACACCGATCTCATGTTCCGAGGGTCGTCAAACCAAAGGATAATCGATGTTCCCGCAAGCCTACGGGCGGGAAAAGCGGTGCTCCACAGACTCAACTCGGGGCCCGAGCTTCCCGAATTCTGATTACTTCCCGGCAAGGAACTCAATCGCGGCGTCAAGAATGGCATCATGTCCCTCAAGCATTGCTTCGGGGGACATGTCTATCTTATAGCCATCCGTGGGATCTATTCCCCATTCAGTAAGATTTCCGTGAGGGTCGTAGACCGGACTCGCCGAAAAGCGCACGGACCATCCGCAAGGGAGCTCGGAGGAGAAAGGCATTCCCGCGCCGCCCCCTGTCCGGTCGCCCATGACCGTGACACGCGGAAGGGTTTTCATGACTCCCACGAAAGTATTGGCCGCGCTGAAAGTACTTCTGTTGGTGAGCACCACAACCTTTCGGAGCCAGCGGACGTGCTGGGTCTGGGGCTCGTAGTAATACTTGTAAGGTTCGGAAAAGTCGGAATGACCGGGGCCCGTCTTGTGGGAGATAGAGCCGGCAAGAATACGGTTTTCGAGGAAACGGCTGACGAGTTGCTCAACCCGGGTAATGTCACCGCCGCCGTTGTCGCGGACGTCGATTATGAGGCCGTTGCACTCCTTGAAATTCATAAACATAACATCAAGGAAACTTTCGCCTATCGAATAGGCGAAAGAGTCGTAGCGCACATATCCTACCTTGCCGGGCAATTCCTTGTAGCTTATGCCCCCGCCTGTCGTATAGTCGAAATCAAGGTAATGTTCCTGAATGAGCCGCCAGTCAAAATTCTGCGGATAGTCGCTCCACCACTTGCGGTAGTAAGACACCGCGAAATAAGAGGAAAGATTGACGTGGCCATCCTCAAGACTGTCGAGCATGTCGGAACAGACGTCGAAAAGTTCGGACGACGGCATGCCGTCCTTGAGCCGGGAGCGGTATTCATCCCCAATCGCCTTCCAGTCTAGTCCCTTTGCGTCGAGGAAGCAGTAATGTTCGTCGATTACAGTCCATAGGGCATCGAAATTGCCGAAGGCATCGTTGTCCCAGTGATCGATGCCATGGCAGCCTCCCGCAAAACTGAGAGCGAACAGAAAGGCGATAGAGGTGATTTTTTTCATCAGTAAGCGGAAATGATGCGTGACTCGGCTTCGGACGGTCCTTCGGAACTGACAGAAATCCATTCCTGAGCGATACCGAAAATGAAAGAATGCGAGACAATGCGGGTGACGATATCAGAGGTCCTGGAGGAAAAAATCCGTGGTGCATACCCTACCCTTAGCATAGTATTTCCGAAACGGAAATCCGCAGTGAGAGTATTGTCGAGCCTGAAGAAATTGCCGGGCCATGCGGCGCGCACGAGCCCGGAATGGTTGCCGATATAAATTTCGTAATACAGCTCTCCGTAAGCCGGAGAGAAGAATATTCCGGTCAGGGGCATATCCACCATATATCGGAGCGACACCGGCACCTTCCCAAGGCGAAGCGAATATCCGGCTCCGACACGCGGACCTATAGTCAGGGAAGCTTTGGCGGCGGCAGGATTGTTGCTGTTCCGGGCGAGATAGAAGACACCGGCGTCAAGCCTTACGAAGCCTCCGGCATACAGGGAGAAGCCCGAGGGTATACGCCAGCGGCGCATCATATCCCACTGAAGGGCGAGATTCAGGCGCCACTCCGCAACGTTGCGTGCGGGACGGTTGAGCGTGCGGTCGACCGCGAGCCGGCCCCCGAGTTCCATGAACCAGTGCTCCGGCTCGAACTTCATGGCCTGTGCGCGGGTATGGGAGAGGGCAAGCGACCATCCGTCGTAGTGCAGGGGAGAAAGATAAGTCTCCGCAAGATGTGCAGACCCGGCTTCGAGGGCATAGACGGAATACACCGGGCGGACGGTCCGAACGGAATCCGCCGATGAGGCGCAGGCTGTTGAAGCGACTGCCGAGACAGCAAGCAAGGTTATGGCATGGCGTAACCGGTTGAGCATGGGGGGGGTCAGAAAATTCGTTTTTGGCCCAGAAGTTCGTCGCGGACCTCTTCGTCACTGCGGTCTTCGGAGGGTTCGATTGTTGCCATCTCCCCGTCGGCGATTATATCGGTGACCACCGGTTCGGAGTCTTCATCCGACTCTTCCTGAACACCATTCACGGCATCCGGGTTGGGACTTATTTCCCTTACGTCGGCAAGTTCCCATGTCGTGAGCCTCTTGCCCTTTGCCTCGAATGATTTCAGGCCGATAAAATCCTCGGCGTCCACCGTCAAAGGCTCTCTTATGCTGTCGTTACCGCCGAAAGTCAGTTCGAAGCGCGCTCCCGGTGTGTCGGTCAGGAGAATCAGCGATGATTTCTCGTTCTTGCCGAGGAAGCGCTGGTGCCTTGTCGAAGGTTCGAAAAGGAAGCGTTTGATGTAGGGGTAGCCCTGGTCGGCGTCGTTGAGGATGGCGGTCCATTCTGTCTTGGGCCGGAACTTCTCGATGCGCAGGATGCCTTCCTCGTAGTGGTTTGTGGACTCGAATCCGGTAGTGTAGAACTCGCCGTTCTTGAGAATCACGAGCACAAGGTCGCGCCCCTGAAACTCGCCGAGGAACTCGCCGCGACCGTCGTAATTCAGACGCATGACGTCATGATCGAACCAGACTTCGCGTCCGCCCAGCGTCGAGGCCCCGCGTTCTTTAAGTGTGAAGGTGTGAACCTCGTTCTTAGTCACGAGGTTGCCCTGAGCGCTCCGGCCCTTGATGGCGAGCTTCGCGAAATCGACATCGAACTGGAGAGTCTTGAGACGCAGCTTGGGCTTGAGAGTCACCTTGACAACTTCTGCCTCGCCGTTGGGGTTCGCGGAGAACCATACCACACGCGAGCCCGGCAGTCCGGGAGTGAGGTTGTATTCCTTGTCGCGGGTGATGGAGGTAACGGCGAAACGCTTCATGTAATAAATGCCTCCGCGTCCGTTCTGATAGATGACATTATAGATGGTGCGGGAGTCGTTGCGCTTGAACACATTGACATAGAGCACGTTTTTGTCGACAAACAGCTTGTCGGCAACCTTCACAACCTTGTAGCGTCCGTCCTTGTAAAAAATGATTATATCGTCGATGGAGGAGCAGTTGCAGACGAATTCGTCCTTTTTGAGCGAGGTTCCGATGAAACCTTCCTTGCGGTTGATGTAGAGTTTCTCGTTGGCTTCGGCCACGGTCGAGGCCTGGATGTTGTCGAAACCGCGGACGGTTGTGAGGCGCGGATATGCCGAGCCGTATTTTTCCTTGAGGTCCAGGAACCAGCGAACTGTGACTTCGTCGATATTCTCGAGCTTGTCGAGAATGTCGGAAATCTTCATGCGGAAATCTGCGATTGTCTTGTCCGCCTCATCGGCATTGAATCGCAGGATGCGCTTCATCTTTATTTCAAGGAGCCTCAGCAGGTCCTCGCGCGTTATTTCACGGATGAACGACGGCTTGTACGGGTCGAGGCGTGAATCGATATGTGCGAGGGCCGCATCGATGTTCGCCGCAGTCTCGTATTCCTTGTCCTTATAGATACGCTCCTCGATGAAAATGCGCTCAAGGGTGGCGAAAAGCAAGCTTTCCCTGAGCTCTCCGAGGCGAATCTGAAGCTCGCGCCGGAGGATTTCGCGTGTTGAATCGACATTGTGGCGAAGCACATCGCTGACACCGAGGAAGAGCGGCTTTTTTTCGGAAATCACGCAACAGTTGGGCGAGATGCTTACCTCGCAGTCGGTAAATGCATACAGCGCGTCGATAGCCTTGTCGCTGGATGTCCCCGGGAGCAGATGAACTATTATGCGCGCCTGCTTGGAGGTATGGTCCTCGACCTTGCGTATTTTTATCTTGTTTTTCTCGACAGCCTTGAGAATGGAATCGATGACTGTTCCCGTGGTCTTGCCGAAAGGAATTTCAGTGACGGCAAGGGTGCGCGAGTCGATTTTTTCGATTTTGGCCCTGACTTTCAGTGTGCCCCCGCGTCTGCCGTCATTGTAACGGCTGACATCTATCAGGCCGCCGGTAGGAAAGTCGGGAAGAAGCTCGAACTCCTCTCCGCGGATATAAGCCACAGCGGCATCGATGATTTCATTGAAATTATGGGGGAGAATCTTCGAGGAAAGCCCCACGGCGATGCCTTCCGTGCCGTGTACAAGGAGCAGTGGAAACTTCACGGGAAGCGTGACCGGCTCGTCGTTTCGTCCGTCGTAGCTTTTGGTCCAGTTCGTGACCTTCTTGTTGAAGAGCACTTCGAGCGCGAAAGGCGAGAGGCGCGCCTCGATATAACGGCCGGCCGCCGCGGGGGCGCCTGTCAGCGTATTGCCCCAGTTTCCCTGCGTCTCCACCAGAAGTTCCTTCTGTCCGAGCTGAACGAGCGCATCCTTGATTGATGCGTCGCCATGGGGGTGGAACTGCATGGTATGGCCCACGATATTGGCCACCTTGTTGAACCGGCCGTCGTCGAGACGCTCCATCGAATGCAGGATTCGACGCTGTACAGGCTTCAGACCATCATCGATATTGGGAACGGCCCTCTCAAGGATGACGTATGAGGCATATTCCAGAAACCAGGTCTGATACATGCCGCGGAGATGGTGCCGGACGACATCGGCGGGGTCTGTATAAGGCTTCAGGCCGGAGAAGCCTACTGCCTCAGCCTCGGCGTCCTCGTCGTCCTGCGGCAGGTAGCCGGCGGAGTCGTCGTTTTCGTTAATGTCTTCGGGTGTATATTCGTCGCTCATTCGTGATAGGTGGTCGGTATTATAAGGTAGAGCACAAATTTAGTGATTTTTTTTGAGAAAATTGCGCGGGAAGTCCAAAAAAACGGAATAATGAGAAAAAAGAGTGACGGGAGTTTGCCGTTAGAAATATTCTGTGTAACTTTGCACTAATAAAAGTATGGACACTGCAACAACAAAAGAAACGCTCTCCGGCCCGAAGCGCCCGTATCGGTTGGGAATAGCCCTCAGCGGGGGCGGAGCGCGCGGTTTCGCTCATGCAGGAGCTCTCATGGCCCTCGAAGAGGCCGGTCTCCGTCCCGACGTGATTGCCGGGGTCAGCGCCGGTTCTGTTGTGGCCGTACTTTACGCCGCCGGGCGCAGGCCGATTGAAATAGCCTCTATTTTCGGCAACCAAGGGTTCCGGGACTTTGCGGAATTCAAGCTCGGACAAGGAGGCCTGTTTGAAATCAAACGCTTCGAGAAGTTTGTGCTCAACAATCTTGAGGGAGTGAAAATGCTTGAGGACCTCCGTATACCTACGTATATCGGAGCAACGGATTTCGACCACGGATGTCCTGCGGTGTTTCACACAGGGCCCATCGGACCTCGGCTGAGAGCCTCCTGTTCGATACCCGTTGTCTTCACACCCGTAAAAATCGACGGGGTGAACTATGTCGACGGCGGCGTTCTCCGGAATATGCCTGCATGGACTATCCGCGACAAATGCGACACGCTCATCGGCATAAACGTCAGTCCTATGCGGAAATTCGACACTTCGTCGATTATAGGCTCCGCTCTGCGGACCTACAACCTTATGGCGAAAGCCAATCAGGCGCAGGACATGGCAATGTGCGACGTCGCGGTTGAAATTACAGAAATTTCGGGATACAAGGTGTTCGACCTCAAGCATATCAAGGACCTGTTCGTCACTGGCTACCTCCACATGCGCCGCGCATTGCGCAATGCCGGACTGTGGGCTCCGGACAAGACAAGAGATACAGGGAAGATTTCGGACCTAACACCCCCGCTGGACAGACAGGAGGGCAAAAAACAATAGCGAAAGACCAATCATTATCTCATAGAACGAACGATGACATCCGCCATAAAACCGATAATCTACCAACTTCTGCCACGACTGTTCACCAATCAGTGCGAGACTCCGGCAGTCAACGGAAGTCTCGAACGGAACGGCTCGGGGAAATTGAACGACATTACGGAAAAGGTCCTTGCATCGCTCCGCGGAATGGGTGTGACCCACGTCTGGTACACGGGAGTTATCGAACACGCCCACAACGCCGACTACACCGCTTACGGGATTCCGCGCGACAACAGGCGCGTTGTGAAAGGCAATGCCGGAAGTCCGTATGCCATCACCGATTATTACGACATCGACCCTGACATCGCCGTGGACGTTCCGTCGCGCATGAAGGAATTCGAGGCGCTCGTCGAGCGCACCCACAAGGAGGAGATGAAGGTAATAATCGACTTCGTCCCGAACCATGTGGCACGCCAGTACCGTTCGGATGCAAAATCCGCCGGCATCGAAGACCTCGGGCAGGGGGACAACACCGACATGTTCTTCTCCCCCCGAAACAATTTCTACTATATAACTCGCCAGCAGTTTTCCCCGTCGATAGACCTCGGCCACGGACCGGACGCCTATGTGGAGTTCCCGGCCAAAGCATCGGGCAACGACTGCTACAACGCATTCCCCGGCGTCAATGACTGGTACGATACCGTCAAGCTGAACTACGGCGTCGACCCCGCCAACGGCTCGAAACACTTCGACCCCATTCCTCCGACATGGATGAAGATGCTTCACATTCTCCGCTACTGGGCGGCGAAAGGAGTTGACGGATTCAGATGCGACATGGTCCATATGGTGCCTCTCGAATTCTGGCAGTGGGCCATTCCCAATGTGCGGATGCACTACCCCGACACTATCTTCATCGCCGAGATATACGACGTGGCTCTCTACCGCCCCTTCATAGCCGCAGGATTCGACTATCTCTACGACAAAGTCAACCTATACGACACGCTCCGCGGCATCGAGACCCACAACGTCAGCGCGGCCGCGCTGACCTCATGCTGGCAGACCGTCGACGGAATAGGGCCCAACATGCTCAACTTCCTCGAGAACCATGACGAACAGCGTTTCGCCTCGGCCTTCTACTGCGGAAATCCGTGGCGCGCCATAGCGTCGCTGACGGTCAGCTCCATGATTTCCACCGGTCCCATGATGATATATATGGGTCAGGAACTCGGAGAACCGGGAATGGATGCCGAGGGCTATTCAGGCCTCGACGGCAGGACGACAATATTCGACTACTGGAGCATCGCCTCCCTGCGCATGTGGCTGAACAAAGGCAAATGCAACGGACGGCTTTCCCCGGCACAGGAGGAGTTGAGGAAGACATATTCGCGCATTCTCAAGCTCTGCAACGCCGAGCCGGCAATCCGCGAGGGCCGGTTCTTCGACCTTATGTACGTGAACTACGACAATCCGGGACTTAACCCGCACAGACAGTTCGCGTTCATGAGGAGCTCGGCGGACGAGACTCTTGTGATAGTCGCCAATTTCGACGACAGCCAGGCCGAGGTGAGCGTACACATTCCCCGCCACGCATTCGCATATCTTGACCTGCCGGAGGGCATCGACCCTCAGGCGCGGGAGCTTCTGACGGGCACCAAGGCCCGCAAGGTTTTCGCCTCGACGGAGCCCTTCACCGCCACGGTTCCGGCCCACGGGGCTGTAGTCTGGAAAATCACCCCTTCCGAAATCAAGCCCTTGCGCAAGACGGCTCTCCCCGGCAAAAAACAATAACGGACATCTCCAACAAACCACACATAGAATTACTCTACAACAAATTCTCATCAATACTCATCTCAAAAAATGATGAACCAAGCCCTTCCCCCATTCAAGATTTTCTCCGGCACCAATTCCAGATATATAGCCGAAGAAATCGCCAAAGACCTCGGTGTCGAATTAGGCAAGATGAACATCACCCGTTTTGCCGACGGCGAGTTCGAAGTGTCGTTTGAAGAATCCATCCGTGGCTGCGAAGTCTACCTTGTGCAGAGTACCTTCCCAAACAGCGACAACCTCATGGAGCTACTTCTGATGATCGACGCCGCAAAGCGCGCCTCCGCCTCCAATGTGGTCGCCGTCATTCCGTATTTCGGGTGGGCCCGGCAGGACCGCAAGGACAAGCCCCGTGTGTCTATCGCCGCCAAGCTCGTCTCCGACCTCCTCGTGGCCGCCGGCGTTGACCGCGTCATCACCATGGACCTCCACGCCGACCAGATTCAGGGCTTCTTCAATATCCCCGTCGACCACCTCTATGCTTCGTCCGTGTTCATCCCCTATATCCAGAGCCTCAAGCTCGAGAACATGGTTATCGCTACCCCCGACGTCGGAGGCGCCAAGCGCGCCAACAGCTATGCCAAGTACCTCGATGTGCCCCTGGTGCTCTGCCACAAGCAGCGCGCGAAGGCCAATGTCGTGGCAAACATGACCGTAATCGGCGACGTAAAGGACAAGAACGTGATACTTGTCGACGACATGGTAGACACGGCCGGCACAATCACAAAGGCCGCCGACCTTATGCTTGCCAACGGGGCGAAGAGCGTCCGCGCCCTCGCATCCCATGCCATCATGAGCAATCCGGCCAGCGAGCGTGTAAATGAAAGCGGCATGACCGAGATGATTTTCACAAACTCAATCCCCTTCCACAAGGACTGCAAAAAGTGTACTATCCTCTCCGTCGCCCGACTCTTCGCCGACACAATCAGACGCGTGCATTCCAACCAGTCGATTTCTTCCCAGTACCTGATTAAATAAACCCCTGAAATCAGAATACGGCCGCGCAGCGACTCCGCCCCGAGCCCTGCGCGGCTTTCTTTACCCGCATGAACAGATTTTCTCTCCTTCTTCTCGCCTTGGTGCTCAGTCTTCCGGCCATATTTGCATCCCGCCCCGACAGCTTCGAGGAAGACCCCTACGTCCTTCTCTGCGGCGAGGCGGACTCCGCAATAGCCCGCGGAGACTATCCAGAGGCCGTGGCACGTATCAAGGACGCCATTTCCGTCCGGCCCTACTCCGCCTCCAATGTCCTGCTTGAGGCAAACCTCGGAATGGTCTATTCCCTCATGGACTCGGATTCCCTCGCAGAGCTCACCCTCAGAAACGCCATCAGGGAATACCCCGACATGAAGACCGTACATTCCCGTCTGGCTAAAGTACTTCTGAAACAGAAACGCGACCGCGAGGCATATGAAGAATTCACCACAGTAGTCACCCTCGACAGCGCGGACACGGAAGCAAGATACTACCGTGGAATAATGGCTCTGTACGCCGGCGATAAATCCACAGCTGAAGCCGACTTCGAGGTCCTGCGCTCACTCGAGCCCAAACTCGAGCGAACAGCCCTCGCCCTCGCCACGCTCTACTCCATGACAGGCAGAAACCGCGAGGCCATTCCGCAATACGAAACACTGATTGAAGTAGAACCGGCCCCCGAATATTATTCAGCCCTCGCAGGATGCCATCTCCAGCTTGGAGAGCTGAGCGAGGCGTCGATAACAATCGCGTCAGGACTGAAACTGTATCCGGATGACCCCGAACTCTACTACTACCGGGCATGGCTCAACCGCGACCGCTACCGCACCGACGAGGCTCGGGCCGATGCGGCCAAAGCCATACACCTCGGAGCCAACCCCGCCCGCGTAAATGCCCTCTTCAATCAAAAAAGAGCTTCAGGCGCAAAATAGGCCGAAAAAAAGTCCGTGAAAAATTTTTCTATTCCAAAAATTCTTTCTAACTTTGCACTCGCAAAGGAGAAAGGCCGGAAGCCCAATCCCGAGCACAAAAGGAGCGATGCTCGAGTGGCTGAAGAGGCACGCCTGGAAAGCGTGTATACCCCAAAAGGGTATCCCGAGTTCGAATCTCGGTCGCTCCGCAAATGATGAAAAGCAGTTTAACCCTGTACATCAGGGTTAAACTGTTTTCCTTTTATAAAATTGATTACCTTGGAGTTAGCCATCTCCAAGTTCAGTCGAAACCCTGTACACTTTAGGGTGGATAAGCAGTGTAAAGGCATGAACGCGGCATGAACGCGGTATGAACGCGGTTAGAGACATGCACGATTTGTGACAGGCAAAAGCATTTACATTCGATATTTATTCGTACCTTTGCGGAAAACAGGAATTATTATTCATTAATCAGGTATGGCTATTCTTGTATATTGCCCGACATGCGGGGGTAAAATGAGCTCTAATGCAGACAAGTGCCCGCATTGCGGTGAATGGGATTTCTTCAGGAAAGTCCCTGCCAAATTTGAAAATACGGTAAAATGCCCGCACTGCAACGGCAATCGCACAGTTTGGGCATACACTGTGTTTTCCGGTTTCAACACTGACGCTCCTCTTCATCAGGGCTTCAAGGGTGGTGATGAATACGTTGTCGGCACATTTCCCGAATGCTGGAATGCCAGAGTGGCATTTCAGGTGCCGTCAGAATTTCACCGCAACTTGCTCAGAAGGTGTATCCGCTTCAAGGATTACGAGATTGAAAACTGGAAAGGCCAATATGCCATCCATTATTATGAAGAAGTATGCGGAAAATGCAACGGCGAAGGCACAATCACAGAAATCACCGACGGCTTCACCCAAGTGGACATACGAAAGCCGGTTTAGCCTTTGGGAATATACGTCTCTTCCCTTGAACTTGGCAATAATATAAAAAAAAGCGGCTCTGATTATGAAAATCAGGCCGGAGGGGGGAGAATGAAATTCTTCTCGAGTATTCTTCTGAAGGGAAGATCAAGAAGTGAGGCCAAGGGAATCAGTAGCGCTTACTTGCGATATAAAGTTCTCCCATGCTGAAATATTCATATTGAATGACAGAGAGTCGAAACCGATTTTTCGACCTACCTCACAAAGCCAGCTATTTATTTTGTTCTTCAGCGACTTTTCAAGGCGATGCTCATCTGAAGCTTTTACAGGGAATATATAGCCACGTGTCACATCTCGATATTTGCTGATTATAGAGGCGGCTTTGTTGTCCAGACGAATGCTTTTTAGTCTTCCCCTACCGCGTTTCCTATAAGACAGACAGCCGTCCTGAATATTTGCATATGTAAGATTTATGATGTCAGTCAACTCCATTCCATGACAATAGAATCCAAACATGAACAAGTCACGAGCGAGGTCCTGACCATAATCAGCTGATAAATCGACTGCGACAAGCTTCAACATAGTTTGCCGGTCGGGGCTTTGATTCCGTATTTTGGTAAATGTTACTTTTGTATTCAATCCTATGAACGTATCCTTCTCAAGAGACACGAGACCTCGAGCGGCAGCGTGGTTAAGCGCCATACGCAAAGTCCGGAGGTAAAATGACTGTGTACTTGCCGACAAACCGTCTGAAACAAGCCACTGTGCATAATCCTCCACAAACGCCCGATCAATCATCGACAATGCGACAAAGCGACCGCCCAGAAATCGTCTCATGCTGTTATGGGCACTCCCATAAGAAGAGGCTGAACATTCCCTACCCTCCTCAAGCATCTTTTCTGCAAGAAATCCAAGATACCACAATAGGGATTTATCAGAGTTTTCAGATACGGAATCTTTTGATGAAGAACTCATCCTGAAAAATTTTCGGAATTCCTTTTTCAGGCCTGCGACTTCGGTGTTCCATATGAAATCGTTTTCAATGCGGAAATCCTGCGTTCTTCCATTCTTTATGATATCTCTTATTCCCTTTGCGACGTCGTCGATACCGAAGACTTTTCCCGAGTTTCGAAGATGGTCAATCACACAATATCCAATGTACAGAAACGGCACCAGCTCCTCGTGATACCGTCCGACGCTACTGATATCCGGCGCAGATATATTGGTATTGATGTCCCGTCCCGCCATAAGCTTAGAGCCGTCGAGACGCTCTCTGACAGTAAGATATATTTTCCCGGGCCTTTCCGGATGCTTCTTACTCCTCGCTTTCTGAAATGTTGCGGTAATCAGGAACATCGACATATTATACCATGCAGGAAAATCACTGCGGTTTTTCTATTGTTTTTCTTATCACGCCGTATACCTCGACAAGAGTATTGCCAATTGTGTACGGCAAAACATCTTTTTTGTTCCTCGCGCTCATTTGTACGCGCAAATTTGGATTTGTGTACAACAAAGAAATTCTGGAGGCAAAAGCGTGCCAGTCGTGCGGGCTACAAAGAAATCCGTTCACGCCTTCCTTGTTGACGTCCGTCAGCCCCCGAATTTCCGAAGTGACTAACGGCAGTCCACAGAACATCGCCTCAAGCGACGAAACCGGAAGGCCTTCCCTAAAGGACGGCATCGCATATACATCGGCCTGCGAGCAAATGTCTACGACATCGCGCCTGTATCCGAGGAAATGGACACGGTCCTCGATTCCGAGCTTCTCAGCGAGTCGTCGGAGTTGCTGTTCGTTACGCCCTTTTCCGCACATTACATAGTGCATATCTGGAACTGACATGCTTGAAATCGCACGAAGTATGACAGACTGGTTCTTATTGTCATTCAACTCACCCACTGAGAGGACAATGAACGCACTTTCAGTAAGTCCCAATTCCCTCCGGATGTCGGTTCTGGAGGAGGCGGACTTCAGACGACCGGTATTGATTCCTATCCCATGGATGTACTCCACGCGGTCGGAGGACTTTAGAGAGCATGCCCGTCGGAAGTCTTCAGTATTTACTGTGCAAATTACATCCGCGTGCCTCGCCATCAGACGTTCGACCGGATAATACAGGCACCAATTGAGCCAAGGGGCACCATCATAAAAATGAAAGCCATGAACCATATAGAGAAGTTTTGTACCTTTTTTCCGTGCTTCTCTGGCTGCGAGGCGAGTAGCGACCCCCATTACCGGCTCATTTGTCCAGATAAGATCGTAATTGCCCCGTGTGATAATTTCCCGAAGTTCCCGAAATCCCTTGAGATTTTTCATCGAAAGAGGACTACGGTGAAGACTAAGCCTGAAAATATTGTCTGTATACGTTCCGAGAGTCTCACACACTTCTTCAAAGCGTCCTCCAACCTCCGAACAGGCAAGGTCTACCGAATATCCCTTCCCGGCCAGACTGATGACGTGCGGCACAAGGAACTGCACCATCATCAGTTCGGTCGAAGTTATAAGAATTCTTTTATTCATTGAGGTTCAGGCGGTCGATAATTTTATTGGCGATACTTCTGGCATCGATAAGGTTGAACTGCCTGAGATGTTTCTGGGTACCGACTTCGTGGCAATATGTGTCATTAATTCCAATCTTCAGCAAAGGCGGAATCCCTTCAGACTCGGAGAGGACTTCGGCTACTGCGGATCCGAAGCCACCGACGACATTGTGTTCCTCGCAGGTCACAATCAGGCGACAAGTCCGTGCGCATTCCATAACAACGTCTCTGTCGATGGGCTTGACGGTGGGGAAGGTGTAGACGAGCGGGGAAATTCCGGCTTCCTCCAACAATGGAACAGCCGCGCTGACTTCCTCAAAGATGGCACCGGTCGAAAAGACAGCCACATCGGCGCCGTCGCGGACCTTAATGGCTTTTCCGATACGGAAACCGTCGATTCTGTCATGAATACGCTTTTCACCGCCGCGGCCAAGACGCAGGTAGACTGTGCCTGGATAGTCGACGATGGCCCTGACGGCAGCCTCAGCCTCAACGAGATCGGCGGGACACACCACCGCAACCCCAGGGAGAGCACGCATCACGGCAATGTCCTCGGTGGCATGGTGGCTCATGCCCAAAGAGCCGTAGACGTAACCCCCGCCGACGCATACGACCTTGACATTGGCCTTGTGGTAGGCGCAGTCGTTCCTGATCTGCTCGAGACAGCGTAGAGTCGGAAAGTTGCCGATGGAATATGTGAAAACTATTTTGCCCTGCATCGCCATTCCGGCGGCGAGGGCCGTCATGTTCTGTTCGGCGATGCCCGCGTTGGTAAACTGGTCGGGGCACTGTTCCCAAAAAGGCTTAAGCACCCCGAACCCGAGGTCGCCTGTGACGAGTTCGATTCTCCTGTCGTTTTTCGCAAGGTCGACTAAAGTGCGTACAAATGTATCTCTCATATGGGTATTTCTCAGATTTTGTGTTCGCGGTCGGCGGAGCCGGGCTGGGCCTCTACCCTTCTCATTTTTTCGGGATAACGGGTGTTCCAGGTATGTGAAAAAGTGTGGTCGCGGAAGATGTCGTCGCCGGGAGCGGGCCGGACAGGGTTTTCGATCCCGTGGGGGGTGTAAGGGTCGGTGACGCCCTCGGGCATGGCGGCGTGGAGCTCTGTGACGGCTGTGTCGTATTCCCATCCGTCGTGGGGGAAACGGTAATGCCACAGAATGTCGTTCTGCATGAATCCAATTCCTTTGCCCTTGACTGTATTGGCGATTATCACGACGGGCTTGTGGCAGTCGTCGTCGGCAGCTGCTTCACGGAAGGCGCCGCGGAGGGCGGCGTGGTCGTTCCCGTCGATTTCAAGGACGCGCCACCCGAATGCTTTCCATTTGGATGCGAAGTCCTCGAGTTCGAGGGTGTTCTCGTTGAAGTCGAGGCTCTGCATATGATTGTGGTCAACGATTGCCACGAGATTGTCGAGCCGGAAATGGTTGGCGAAAAGCGCGGCCTCCCAGACGGAGCCCTCGTTGCACTCGCCGTCGCCGAGGACCACGTACACGCGACCGGGGCGGCCGTCCTTCTTTCGGGCGTAGGCCATGCCCGCACCTACGCCAAGGCCGTGGCCGAGAGAGCCTGTGGAAAGGTCGACGCCGGGAAGGTGGTGGGAAACATGGCCCGAGAGGCGACTGCCGTTCTGATAATGGGTTTTGAGCTCCCCGACCGAGAAAAATCCGGATTCGGCGAGGGCGGCGTAGACGCTTGCGCCGGCATGGCCTTTGCTGAGGATGAAGCGGTCGCGGTTGTCCCAGGCGGGATTGAGGGGATCGTATCTCAAGACTTCGGCGTACAGCACGGCCATTATGTCGGCGACGGAGAGAATGGCCCCGAGGTGGGATCCGCCGGAGAGGTGGGTCATCTCCACACCGTGGCGGCGGATGAGCCATGCAAGCTGTTCACTGGTGTGTTTCTTTCTGTTTTCCATATTTATCCGATGCGATAACAATCAATTAATTCCATCATTCTCCGCGGGAGACACTATCGAGAAGAGCGAGTTCGTCGAGAGAGAGAGTCCAGCCGATGCTTTCGAGATTGCCGAGAATCTGGGATGGGCGCTTGGCACCGACCAAGACAACGGAATCTGTCAGGCGGTCCATGATGAAGCGGATGGCAACGGCGGCGACACTGACCTTGCGGGCTTCGGCTATGGGACGCATGGCGTCGACAATGGCGAGATTTTTCAAGAGTCTGTCGCCGTGGAAATTGACATATATCTCCCTGCTCCGGCGGTCGTTGACTTCAAAAGTGGAGGAGCGGTCGTATTTACCGGTGAGTATACCCTGCCCGAGACTGCCCCACGTCAGGGGCGTCACGTCCATCCGGGCGGCAAGGTCGAGGAGCGACTGCTCATGGCTCCGGCATGCCAGAGAATATTCATCCTGGCAGCAGACGAATCTGCCCTTGTAGGGCAGAAACTCCGCCATGGAATCGGAATCGACGTTGGACATTCCGAAAAAGCGGACTTTACCTTCCTTGCGAAGGTCCTCAAGAGTGGCCACGACCTCTTCCATGGGAGTTTTTCCGTCGCGGTAGTGAATGACGTAGATATCGACATAGTCAGTTCCGAGGCGAGAGAGAGTTCCTTCGAGAGCCTCGCGGATGTGTGCGGGGGAATTGTCGTAGACTGTGCCCGCGGGACTGAAGCGGACGCCGAATTTCGATTCGACAACTACGTCTTTCCGCCGGGCCCCGAGGCCTTTGGCAAGGGTTCTCTCGGACTGGCCGAGACCGTATGTGTCGGCAGTGTCGAAGAAATTCACACCGTTGTCGAGGGCGGCGGCAATGGCGTCGAGGAGTTCTTTCTCCCTGACATCGCCCCATCCATATCCTCCCATGGGGCAACCGCCCATGCAGAGACGCGAAACTCTCAGACCGGAGTTCCGCAGAGTAACATATTCCATTGGCTGTCAGTTTCTATGTTCTTTTAATACAATAAAGCCGAAGGCTTTTCTGAGAACACCGCCCACGGTGTTGAAAAAGAGCTTGCAGTCAGTCGAGAAGGACACTTCGCGGGCATATTTAATCCGTAGGGCGTTTTTCTTCTTGAGGACGTGGCGCTCATACATCTCGTCTGCGTTTGCGGCGCCTACAATCTCGTCGAGATTGATGAACTCTACAGAGCTGAAATCAGTGATGCCGGGGCGGACGGAGAGAATCAGCTTTTCGTCGCCTTCGTAGCGCTCGACATATTTCAGAAGCTCGGGGCGCGGACCGATGAAACTCATCGTGCCGCCGAGGATGTTGAAAATCTGCGGAATCTCGTCGAGCTTGGTTTTGCGGAGGATGTTGCCGACGCGGGTGATGCGAGGGTCGTTTAATGCCGTTGTGCCTCCGCCAATCCGGTCGGCGTTGCGGACCATGGTTCGGAATTTGAAAATGCGGAAGGGCCTGTTGCGGTAGCCGCCGCGGAGCGGACGGTAGAACACGGGAAACCCGTCGTCGATCACTACGGCAATCGCCACAATCAAATATACCGGCCAAAGCACCAGAAACAGCACCAACGCCAAAACAAAGCCGAGAACGCGCTTGAGATATCTGTTGTAGAAAGACTGCATCTTAATTTCCAAAAACAATATTTTTGACCTTAGCCGCAAAACAGATTGCTCGGTCCGCAATCTTTACAATAGAGGGAATTCCAAATTCCGGCGAGCATCCGCTCTCACGGTATTTTTTGATGTATTTGTAGGGAACTCTCGGCGCATAAACGACCTCATCCAGCAAGCCGTACAGTCCGGGATAATCCGCTTTAATCTGCCGGTCGAAATCAGCGAGGCGGGCATGGCTATCTTTATTTCCGCCCTTGATGACCATGGAATATACAAGCAAGGCATGTCCGAGCAATTGGGTTTCGAGGTACTGCTTTCTTCGGCCAATCACACGGCCTTGCGCCCAAAATGCCGCCTGAGCCTTAATTACATCAAAATGCTCATGTATACGCGCCAATGACATTGCCGGATCAACCGTCTGGCCACCGCGCCCCAGCAAATAACGATAAAGATATCCGCAATCGACAAAAGCAAACGAATCAGCAATTCCGATCGGAGCAAAGATCCATTCATTGTCGGTATAGCTCACGCCTTCCGTCTGCCGGTAGTTCATCGCTAAAATGTTACCGAGCTTGTATGCAACACAATGCATGTGCAAATCCGCACTGATATATCTATATACATCCTCAAACGAGTATGTTTTTTCAGCTTCGTAGCCTAACTGCCGGAAGGTTGGCCTGGGACTGTCGGGTTTGTCATCATAGACCATCGCGTAGTCATTGACAACAACATCTTCGTCCCGCATCGAGAGGGCTTTAACATAAACCGAAAAGGCTCCGGTGTCGAATGTATCGTCTGCATCCAGGACTTTGACGTAGCGTCCGGTGCACAGCGGAAGTGCGGTGTTGATGCAACTGCCATAATTGCCGTTGGCTTTGTCGATTACGCGGATAGAACCGGGATAGCGGTCGGCGTAGCTGTGGGCGATTTCGGAGGAACGATCTTTGGAGCCGTCGTTCACTACAAGAACCTCCACCCTGTCTAACTCGGGAATAAGGAGAGAGTCAAGGCATTTGCCTATATACTTCTCCATATTGTAAGTCGGGATGATTATGCTTATCTGTTTTTCCATGCTTCGAATGCTTTGGCGATTACGGGGGCCATGTCGTAGTATTTGTACTCGGCGAGGCGGCCTCCGAAAATTACGTATTTTTCTTGTGCGGCGAGAGCTCGGTAGGCTTCGGAGAGACGGTTGTTCCGCTCGTTGTTGACAGGATAGTATGGTTCCATACCCGGTCTGAACTCAGTGGAGTATTCGCGGGAGATGACAGTGTGGGGATTATCGTAAACAGCCGGGCCGAACGCCTCGAAGTGCTTGTGCTCTATAATTCGGGTCCATGGGGTGTCGGCGTCGGTGTAATTCACCACGGCGTTGCCCTGATAATTGGATGTGTCAAGAGTTTCGGTCTCAAAGCGGACGGTGCGCCAGTCGAGGCGTCCGAGGCGGAAATCGAAATATTCGTCGATAGCTCCGGTGTAGACGAGTTTATCGGCAAGCTCGCGCCAGGAGCCCTTTAATTCGGCAAAATCGACTCCGAGCCGGACTTCCGAGCCTTCGAGGAGTCGGTCAATCAGACGGTTATAGCCACCCTCGGGTATTCCCTGATAGGCATCGTTGAAGTAATTGTTGTCGAAGGTCAGGCGCACGGGCAGCCGGCGGATTATGAACGCCGGAAGTTCCGTGCAGGGGCGTCCCCACTGCTTTTCAGTATAATGTTTGATAAGCTTTTCATAAATGTCCTTGCCAATCAGTGCGAGGGCCTGTTCCTCAAGGTTCCGGGGCTCACTAACTCCTTCCGCCTTCATTCGCTCGATGGCTTCGCGACGTTGCTCTTCCAGTTTAGCCTCAGCCTCCCGAGGAGTGCGCACTTCCCACATCTGATAGAAAGTGTTCATATTGAAAGGCAGATTGTAGAGTTTGCCGTCCGGCGCGGAGGCAACAGGCGAATTTGTGTATCGGTTGAAAGGCACGAGCGAGTTGACGAAGTCCCAGACTTCGCGGTCGGAGGTATGGAAAATATGCGCACCATACTTGTGGACATTGATGCCCTCGATCTTCTCGCAATACACGTTTCCGCCGACGTGGTCCCGGCGGTCAATGATGAGGCACCGTTTTCCGGCCTTAGTAGCCAGATGCGCGAACGTCGCGCCGAAGAGGCCGGCGCCGACAATAAGGTAGTCGTATTTCATACCTTTTCCCACTTCAGGGTGTTAAAATTATATCGCTTAATTATTTTTGCGGGATTGCCAACGGCCACGCAATAATCCGGGACATCCTTGGTAACAATCGCTCCGGCACCCACTATACAATGTCTTCCGATTGACACACCACTCATAATCTGTGCCCCAAAACCAATCCACGAACCGTCTCCAATCTTAATCGGCCCTTTAACGAATGACGCTTGTTTCATAATCGGAGTCTCAATATCCTCAAAGCAATGATTTCGGTCGGTGTAATGTACATATGGCGCAGTAATAACATAATTTCCAATTATTATTGAGTGACTGCAACCGAAATCATTTCCTTTTCCGATGAGCGAACCGGTGCCGATAACAATCTTTGGACTGTTTCCATCAATAGGATTGAAACAGAATGAACAGTAATCTTCAATCCGCACTTTATCGGATAAGCATAAAATTCCATCGCCAATTATTCGAATACCACTGCCTAACGAGACGTCGGCACCAATGCCAAGTCTACGTTTTCGCAAGGAGTTTCTAATCTTGTTGCGAAGAGATTTCAATTTAAAACGTAAAACAACAAAACAGGAGCAAATTTTCATTTAATTTTTATATAAATCGAGTATAGCAAATGTTTATAAAATGATACACGAAAAAAACGGGATGCTGGGTTTAACAGGGCAAATTTCAAACACTGTCTGCGAAGTGACTTAACCGGGATACGGAAAAGTGTATAAAGCTTATTGTCAGGGGAGAGATATTGTTTATCGTTCTTTACAAATGAGTCCCAGCAGTCCAATGCGTAATCCGTACTATTGTTGATACGACTTTCGAGAACTCCTTTAAAGAAATATCTGTAGACAGCATTCTTGATTGAGCATTTCAGTTTTCCAAACGGGTAGTCCGTTAAGTCTTCATCGGTTTTCAAAGCCAGGGCATTCATGTGCTTGAATCTTCTATCCGAATGTGAAAGGCTACCAGAAAGAATTCGATAATTATACGGAGTGGCAGCACTGATAAATACCGAGTCAATATATTTACAATACCTTATGATAAATTCTTCATCTTCCTTGATTAACAAATTCGGACTAAATCTAAGATGATGTTTGTCAATCAAATTTTTGTTGTAGAATTTATTAAAAGTGAAACCGAAATATCCTTCACTGCTTTCAAAAAGGCTCGTCAGTGCAGAATCAATATCGGCTGTTCCATCATAACTTTTATCAACTATCCGTTTCACTTTTTTACACCCCGACTCCCATTCATTGAATCCAAAGAATATCAAATCTGAATCAGGCGACTCTTCAATTACAGCGAGTGTGTCATCTTGAATCCAGTCATCTGCATCTACAAACAAAACCCATTTTCCCCTCGCGCAGTCAAGCCCAACATTCCTCGCTGAAGATGCTCCGGAATTCTCCTTATGGAGAACACGTATCCTCGAGTCCAATCGCTCGTATTTTCTGCCAATATCCAAAGATTCATCTGTACTTCCATCATCAACGAGTATTAATTCCAAGGACCTATACTTTTGATCAAGAATACTTTCAACGCACTTGCCAAGATATTCAGCAGCATTATACACCGGCACAATGACCGATACCTCCGGAAAATTCAGCATGTTCAAGACAGTTTGCGATTTTTGGGCATAAACTTAATTAAGCGTCTTTTCACTGTAGAAATCAAGACGTTTCGTTCCGAGGGATTCAAAACAAAAACATATGCATACGGTATCAATGTCATAAACCCCATGATAAAAGTAAGGGCAAGACGAATAAATCCGTTCACTATCTCGTTGCCTTCTTTCAGACCATGGGAAAACAGTAAATTCGATAGATATGCCACAATCATTGTAATGCACGCAAAACCTATCAGTTCACATGCAATCGGCGCAATGTATTGTCTCATCCTGATCTGCGGAATCTGTCTGTGGACAAATACAAAACTCAATGCAACAATTGCCGCCAGCAACATATTGTTTGTCATATAGACGATTCCGACGTCTTTCCAAACGAATTTAAGAATCAGATACGAGACAAGAGGGATAAGAAGATATATACTTCCACTGATATATGATATATTTCGGATGTTGCCCGTCGCATGGATGGCACGAATATTGACATCATTAATAATTGTCAGGAGGGAAGTTATTACAATAAGCCTGAAAAACTCAACAGAATACTCCGGTACCTGCCCGAGCCAAATATAAAGAACTGATTCCGTTTCAATTAGAAAGGGGATGCACAGAAGCCAAAATGCGAGAATGGTAAACACATTGGAGCGTCGCATTATCAACATCATCTGATAGAAATTTCCCGTTGCATAGTTCTTGGTTATCTGAGGTGTGAAAGCTGTTGAAATTGCTGCCGACAAGCCGGACAAGGTGCCTGAAATTGTTGCAGCTATACTTGCAGCCGCGTTTACCACCACCCCAAAGAATACATTCTGTATAATCGGCATACTCTGTTTATTTGCAACCGCGCACATATTCCCATACAAGTCCAGACCGGAGAATTTAAGCATCTGTCCGGCAACCTTTCTATCAAGACTGTTAATTGCGAACCTCGCTTCATCAAAATTTCGTATGCAATACCAACGATATATCATAGCGGTCAGAATGGAAACTCCCGATAACATAGCGGACAGCCAAATCAGTCTGTCACTTCCAATCACTAAAAGCAATTGCACAATAATGAGCTTCAGGAAATCATTTAGAAACGAAAGATTTGCAAAAACCACCATTTTTTCGTGAGCTATCACACACGCCGTATATGGTACTTGAGTAAAGCCCACCATCATCGAGACTATTGTAAATTGATATAGGACATTGACTGCAAACATACTTCCTTCAGGGAAGTTCATCTTATTATTAACAAACCAAAGGCCCACAGTTTCAGCTAAAACTGCCACAAATAATGCTATACAAAAATGGATGACAAGAGCTGTAGAAAATATTTTCTTTAGTGAGTCATTGTTTCCTTTTCCAAGTTCGAAAGTTATAAAGCGCGAAGTAGCACCGGCCATGGACGAGTTAAGAAAGGTCGCTGTGCCAACAACGCTTCCTATTACTCCATATATACCATAATCATCTACTCCTAACGCTTCAAGAATAATTCTTCCTGTGTACAGGCCGACAAAAATGCCAAGCACCATTCTTATGGTAAGGGCTGTGGCATTTTTCATTACACGCTTGTTATCTGAAGATGGCATTGCTTTAAATTTTAGCGAGCTGATTTCATTAACCGTTTTCGGCGGAAGTGGTCAATGATGAAGTGACATTTTGTCCTCAGGGGGAAGAGGGGGGAGGTTAGGAGGCGGAGGAGGTTGGGGAATGTGGGGGCGGCGAAGTAGCGGCGGTAGGTTTTTCGGCAGGCCATTCCTTTCAGGAGGGCGGCTTTTTTCTCTTCTTTCTGTCGGGGAGTGATGAGGCCGACGGCTATGGCCTTGTCCATGTCGGCAAGCTGCTGGTCGATTATCTTCTCAAGGGGAAATTTTGCGAAGTTCCCGGGATTCGAAGAGCTTGCGGAGTGTTTTCTATACAGTACTCCCACTTGTGGAAGAAATGCGTTTCTGCCAAGCATGAGGGCGCGGAAGCTGATTAGCTCGTCTTCTGTGGGACAATCGTCGGAGAGGGGGCCGAAGACAGTCATGACCTTTTTATAAAAAGCTCTCGAAGGAGCCGGGATGTTGCCGCCCCCGGCGAAACCGTAGAATTTCACCGAATCCACACAGGCGTCATCCGTACCATTCTCGCGCCCGGCGCTGTCCACGGACTTCATGCTCAGGGATACGGCCGTAACGTCGGGATTGTCGCGCAGGAACTCGTAGGAAAGCCTGGTGCGGTCCGGAATGGAGATGTCGTCGCCATGGGCGGCGATGATTATTTCGCCTTCGGCAAGCTCAAGATAGGCTTTGTTCATGTGGCGGGTTATGCCTAAGTTCGACTCGTTGCGGTTGAGCTTTATCTTGTGCGGGCCGCGGTATTCCGCGGCCATTTTTTTCATTATCTCAAATGTCCGGTCGGAACTGCAGTCATCGGACAATACAATTTCCAAGGGCGAATATGTCTGGGCGAACGCGCATTCCACGGCTTCACGGACAAAACGCTCGATGTTGTAGGCCGTGACAACGTAGGATATCAACGGTTTTTCCATCAGAAAATCTTTATCAATAGTTTAGAGGGCAGGCAACGTATGGCGGCTATCAGAAAGCGGTCGGACAAACGGGCGGAGTTTCCGCAGAGGTCCATCACTTTATGGCGGCGCAGCTTGCCGATTGAATTAATTTTTTGCCTGTCCGAACCATCCGACCGGCACAGGGACAGGAACATGTCGCGCACAATTCCCGGAGCCTTGGAAGTATAGTGATAGCCGATTCGGTTGTTTTCGATGAAGCGGAGTTTTCTGTCGAGAAGGCGCATCTGAATGTCGGCGTAGTCGGCACGGATTTTTTTAGAGAGGGAACCGTCGGTGTCGCGGTAGAAATAGAGGGACGAACCAATGGCCACGGCAGAGGAAATCCACTGAATATAGTCGAGGTTAAAGAGGAGGTCTTCGCCGAGCGAGAGGTTTTCGTCAAAACGGATTCTGTTTTTCCATATGGTTTCTGTTCTGAACAGTTTTGCATAAGGAGGATGAAGCATTCCGCAGTCCTCCAAATAAGAGTATATTTCGCTCTTGGCCGGCAATACCCGTTCGGAAGCCGTCGCGACGGCGGGGGCGACTTCGCTGTCGGCACGGAAGCGCCGGATTCCGCAAGCGGAGAGTCCGCAGGAGGGCGTTATGGCACCGTATAGCGTTTCAAGCAAAAGGGGCGAGCAGACGTCGTCGCTGTCCACAAACATCAGATATTCCCCCCGGGCCCGGTCTATGCCGAAATTCCTTGCGGAGCTCACGCCTCCGTTTTCTTTCCGGAACGAGCGGATCCTCCCATCGCGCTTTTCCCAATCGCGGACGATGGCATCGGAGCCGTCGGTGGAGCCGTCATCGACGAGAACAAGCTCCCAATCCGGCATTGTCTGCCGGCATATGCTTTCGATGCATGCGTCGAGCCAGCGCGCCGAATTATAGACGGGGACAACTATGGAAATCATAGAGTTTTGCGGGTCTTCAACAAAAGATACAGCAGCGGGAAGAGCCGGAAGCGGCACGTGTAGTAAATTATCTTATGCCATGTGGCTTTTCGCGGATAGCGGCCTCCGGCAAACAGCGCGACGACTTCGGGAGTGGAGAGAATTTGCCCAAGCTCACTTCTGAAGCGGCCGTACTCCTTGATTTTCCCGATGTTGTAGACGCTGTAAGTCACCGCCACGGTAAGGTTGGCATCGAGACGCTTGCGGCGCTCGTCGGCATCTGCCACCAGGTTTTCTGTAAGCGAGGAGCAGAGGCGCCAGCAGGCATAGAGCATGGAGAAAGCGTTCTCCCGGTATTTAAGGGTGAGGGATCCGGGGTTGACACAGTAACGGTACAGTGGCTCGTTGACGACAGCTATCCGGCCCTGAATGCGGGAGGCGTAGAGGATGTTGAGGATTATGTCTTCGGTGAAATACTCGCGCTCGGACACGAAATCCGATTCCTTTAGCAAGTCGGTACGGTACATGCGTATCCACACAAATCCGGGGAGGTTGCGGACTCCTTCTTCCCACACTGTCCCTATTGAAGTCAGCAGATAGTCGTTTATAATGTTCTTTCCTTCGATGAATCCGGAGTCATACGGCAAGGTCGAAGGCACAATGTCGCCCGAGTTGTCGGTTGCGTATCCGCAGACGCTCAGTTCCACATTCCGGTCTTCGAATGGAGCGGCAAGAGAACAAAGGTATGATTTCGAAACATAGTCATCACTGTCGGGAAAGACAACGAGATTTCCCTGCGCCTGTTTCCATCCGGCCAATCTCGCACTACTCAGGCCTCCGTTCGGTTTATGAATAACCTTTATATATTCATACGCTTCGGCATACTCATCGCAAATCGCGCCCGAACTGTCTTCAGAACCGTCATCGACCAAAATAATCTCAAACGGCCGCAGATCCTGCGCCAGAAGGCTGTCCAGACAACGACGGAGATATTTTTCGACATTGTAGACAGGCACAACCACCGAAACTGTGTTCTTATCCATTCCGGAGCGCATTCGTAAGATAATTCAATGATTTTTCCCTCAAACCGGCGAGTTTGGGTTGCACCGGCCCGTAGTCAACAGCGCGTCGACTACCGATTGTCTCTCCGTTCCTTATCAATCTGTCTTCCAGCCCGAGAGATTTGAGGAAATCGATTTTCCGGCTGTCGTTGTTGTTGTGCACGTTCTCACTTGCGGCGATAGCTGTATAGAATTCCTTTCTGAAGATTACGGAGAAGGCCGTTGCGTGGAAAGAATTGGTGTAGACAATTTCGGCGTCGCGGATGAGGCCGAGAAACTCCTGCGGGGATACGTCGAGCTTCATGCGGATGCCGGGCTTGAAGAAATCCTTGATGTAGTCGTTGAGGAGTATGACGTCGAAGCCGGTCTTCCGCCTCAAGGCATCGAGCTGCGAACGGTCGCCATGGTTGTTGTTAAGGAAGTACGCAAGGATGTATTTTTTCTTTCTCCGCGGAGCGACAGCAAATTCCGACCACTCCTCCTTTGTGAGAAGCAATACAGGGTCGCATACCTGCACGGCATCCTTGCGTCCAAGCTCCGCGAGGAGTCTCACGCCCGATTCTTCCCGGCACGACACATGGTCAACGCCCGGCAGGAGTGCGGCAATCATGGCTTTGTCCTCTTCGTCAAAGCGTCCCTTGCCGAGGCTCGGGGCATAGGCCACCGTGGGGCGGCGGTTCTTAACGAAATCGAGATAGTAGGCCGACTCGAAATCCTGACATGCGGGATTCCACACCTGGTCGCTGCCGGTATAATATATGTCGTAGTCCAGTTCGTCGACGTTGAGTTCCGCTCCGCTTCGGTATTCGCGCGGAGAAACCGGGAGCACTTTGTTGATGAAATGCTCGAATTTCCTTTTCCGCGAGGCGAGGCGGGGATAGATCAGGACTCTGAACAGATTGTAGATCCGTGAACCGGTATTGAAAATCCTGTAGGCGTCGAGCTGTGCCCTGTTGCGCAGGTTGATTATCTCAGGCTGATAACCGAGTTTACGGAGAGTGTGAACAGACGCATAGCTCTGCAAAACAGAACCGTAATTATGCGCGCCATGAAATGTAAGAATACCTATTTTTGTCATGTTTCGTTAAGTTCACAAATTAATAATTCCAGCTCCTGAATATGTCGCACCCATTACCGTGAAATACAATTCCAAATCCATCTTCTGGGGTATCAATAAGTATGGAAAACAGAAAGACAGATACCATAAAAAGAGAGATTACAAGCAAATACTCAGCTCCGGAGAAATCTGAGAATATCGACTGTGCCGTATCCACATAAAATGTTGAACTCCATTGGTTACACATATGACAGAGATATACGGCAAAGGTCGATGCCGCAATATAATTTACAAACCTATTATAATGTGGTTTCGCCCTGACTGTCAGCAAGACGAGGCTTAACGCAAGCGATATATTCAGAGGGTTGGTGTAAACAATCGACATATAAAACACTCTCATGACGCCTAACCGAACCGGCAAATATCCCCAGACTATGAAGATTAATAAGGATAATGCAAACACTTTTCCCGCATTCCTGACAATGTACTCACCGTGATGGCGGACATATTGCGCAAGCAAATAAAGTCCGACAAAACTGAAAGTCGAATAGCCTCCGTCAATAAACTTAGCACTTTGATAAAAGCAGGCATAGATTGTCTGGAACGAATAAAAACAAATCAACAGAAGCCCGAATTGCTGTTTTGAAGCCGTTTTCACGTAGTAGTTAAGAACCGGACTCAGTAAGTAAAGTCCGATATAAGCCTTGATAAACCATCCGAATCTTCCCAAAAACAGACATTCCACAATCTGCTGTTCTTCTACGGTCGCTCTTCCAAGACATAACCCAATAATATACACCAGAGTTATTACAAATACAGACTGAAAGACAAATCCAATCAGACGCCTGAGACTAAAATTAATCTGAAACCACCCTGAAATCAGGACAAAAAGATTGACTGATATCAGTGATAATGATTGAAAAACGCACCGAGCAAAAGTAGGGACAGGATATTGCGCGGCCTCCTGAAAACTTGGCTCACCTAAAGCATAGAAATTAACATGAAGCATCAATATCAAAAACATCGCAATAATACGCAACGCCTCAATATTTGAATTTCTTATGGAGCTCATAATACTTTGCTTCCTTAAATGTGAGATACGGATGATTCCCGTTTCCTTTCCGCCTATTTATGGAACCAATTATAAATAAAACGATAAAATATATTTACGCAACACCATGAGAGAAAGGGGTAAGTATGCGGATGTTGGAACACGTAATTGGCGACCTTGATGGATAGTCCTTTTGATGGCGCCGGAATGATTCGGGCCTGAACAAACTTTTCAGCCCAATAATTGAATCTTTCTGCCGGGATACGAAACCGGAGGGCTTTTGGAATGAAAACACTGATATGGTGATTAATAACCTTCCCAATTCCTTTTGATATTCCTTCCGAATCTTTGCGCGGGGGGGGGTATTGCGCTTATAATCAACAAGATGAATAAAAAGACTGTAATAACTTGAGAACCATTTTTCAGCCCTAAGCGAAGATACGGTGTTCATCGTTGACCCACTGTGGAACTTATACACATAGGGACGGCATGAGGTCAGCACACATGAAGGGGATTTGATAAAAAAATCACTGTTGAACCATACGTCTTCTCCGACAATAATCCCCGACGGAAAACAAATATCATTGCTTTTTAAAAACGAAGTTCTATATAAACCGGCAACACTTGAACTCGGCCATCGCGTCTCAACAATCAAGCAAAATCCTGAAACCTGTTCAATCTCATGGCCAGAAGATAATTGAGTGTCAATCCTTGATTCCTCACCATTCCTTAGGTCCACCATTCTCAGGCCAAAACCGATATAGTCAAAACCTTGATTCCCCCAGCGACTCAAGATATAGGAGTACGAATTATCGAGCATATAATCATCACAGTCCAGAAAATGGATATATTCACCCTCGGCCATTTCTATGCCTACATTTCTTGCAACAGACACTCCCTGATTTACCTGATATTTATATTTTACATTTAGATTCGGGTGTTGAGCAATGAACTCTCTGCAAATCGATTCCGTGCCGTCGGTTGAGCCATCATTAACCAAAATGACTTCATATTCTCCGTCTTTCATTCCCTGCCTAAGCAGAGACACAAACAAATCACGGAGATAGGGTTCCTTATTATATAAGGTTATTACAACTGAGAGTTTCATGTTTTCTCCGCGTTCCGACTGATTATTACCGCTCATATATCCTTTCCATCGTTTCGGCCATTTTCACGCTGTCGAATGCCGATTCCTTGACGCGATTGGAAATAAGTGACCGATCATACGGCTTTGAGGCTTTTAGGAACCCCTCAGTCCACTCGTCGATTTTTTTGAGCGACAGGAATTCTACGCTGTCGGTTATATCGACCTCTCTTGTGACTGTGTCTGAAACAAGAGATTTCAAACCGGCGGCCTGAGCCTCGACACTTACCAAAGCCAAACCCTCAAACCAAGAGGGCATGACGAAGGCATCAAATGCGGAGTAGTATTCGTTGACATTGTGGACAGCTCCGACGAATATCACATCTTCCCCTACCCCGGTCTCTAAGGCAAGCCGCTCCAATTCGTCTTTTGACGGGCCTTCTCCAATCAGCATCAGTTTCGCCTTAAGTCGAGGATGCGTCTCTTTAAGGCGGCGCATCACCTGAATCGAGAAAGTCTGGTTTTTCAGCGGAATCAATCGTCCTACCTGTCCTACGACAAATTCATCGGTGAGGTTAAATTTCTCCCTTATCCTGTTGCGGTAGTCCGGACTGAAGGCAAACTTCGCAACGTCAATCGCGTTGCTTATGACTTGAGCGCTCCTGTTTCCAAACATCCAGCGAGTCGCTTCCCGACTGCAGGAAAGCCGGATAAACCGGTCTTTCAGGAACATGGATTTGTTCAGAATGTGGACAAATTTTCCAAGTAGACCGCCGCGGCCGTTGCGGGTGCTGTGGGAGTGGATGATGACCTTGCAGTCGAATTTGGACGCGACTATAGCCGGTATGGGATTTATAAAGGCGTTCATGTGGATGTGGACGCAGTCATACTTCCGAAGCAGGATGCTCTTCAATGCCTTAGCCTGACGGAACGGAGCATCGGTAAAATCCGGAATGATGTATATGGTTCCCCCACGTTCTTCTATAAGTTCCTTGAACTTCCTATGCTTAATCTCAGGCTCCTGAATCGCAAAATCAAACCTGAACCTCTCCCGGTCTATCGCGCCTAACAAATTGTAGATGAAATTCTCGGCGCCACCCAGATTGAGGCCATGAATAACATGCAAAATGCGTGTCACAGCGGTATCTATTTAGATATTTTCCTACGGATCAGACGAATCAAGGAAGCAGGCACCAGACCTTTAGACAAGTCCCTAAGGGCATACAGGAGTCCCAATCTCACTCCAAGTCCGTTGCAAACCTCGAGCTTAATCTTGAAACTCCTGTACCGGTCCCGGAACTTTCTTCTTGCAAAAGCGTTTTTGTCATTGCGCATCCAGTAAAGAGTCTCATCCATGTTATAGCCCTGCAAGCCTGCCTTATGGAATTTATACCACAGATAATAATCCTCGACTCTTTCCACCTGCGGGCCGGATGTATAGCCGCCGACCGCTTCAAAAGCCGACGTGCGAAACATGGTCGGCGCATGAAAATAGGGTGTACCGTTTCTGAAGTCATTTTTTCCGGGAACGGGGGACAGACTTCTGGTACGGCCATAGAACCCGTCCTCATCAAAAAGTTTCATACCCGTGCTGACATGGCTGTACTGCGGATTCTGGACCAAAAATCGGATTTGTTTCTCAAATCGCGAGGGGTCGCACAAATCGTCCCCATCCATTCTGGCTACAAATTCCGTATCGGCAAGCTCCAGACAACGGTTAAGCGTAGCCGCCAGTTTCAGGTTGACATTGTTCCTGATAAGGATAAATTTACCGGGCCATCGCTCGACATACGAGCGGGCGACCTCAAGCGTATTGTCAGTGGAAGCGTCGTCGCACATTATCACCTTGAAATCCTGGCATGTCTGTTCCAACAGGGAATCAAGAGCCTCGGGAAGCGTCGGGGCACAGTTGTAGATTCCCATTATCACCGAAATACGGAATCCTTTTCCGGCCTTATTTTCCGTATGGGTTCGGAGGTCCTGCATTTCTATCGTCTCCAAATCTTAGACATTAATCCTTCTCCAAGAACACGATATGCCAATATTTTGCACCGATGGAGAAACTGAGTCTTCTTCGGGAGCCACGAACACGCGAAATGATGGATGCACACGGAATTCTCCGTGAGCTTAATCAGCCCTGTGCCATGGTCTTTGGGACAGAAATAATCCGCCGGATATATTGTTACCAATCCGGGGAAATCCTGATATCTGTTGTTTTGCTTCAGACCCGCCTTCAACATATAGGCTGTAATAGTCATTGTATTGGACGTGGTGTCAAAACCGCCGTCCTCTTTAATGAACGACCGACGGTCATACTCCGCAAGAAGTTCAGTCACCCATTTTCCACCGGCCTGAGAGGCCATCATTCCTGTCGGGACGAAATTGTTGTTTTCAAAACCGGAGAAAGCGACATGATGGAGAAAGGGGTCGTAGCTTTTGAGGACCTCAACATCCGTGTCCATGTAAACCCCTCCTTCCGTAGCCAACGCATACAGACGGACATAGTCCGTCACAAAGGCAAACTTTCGGGCCTCATATGCCTGCTTAACATAGAGATTGCTGTTGATGTCGAAATTCTTTTCGTTCCACTCCTTGATTTCATAATCGGGGAGGAATTTTTTCCATGAGGCTATGCACTTGCGCGCCTCCTCGGGAAGCGGATTGCCGCCGAACCAGCAGTAATGTACTTTTTTGGGAATCATAATGAGATATGCAGTTAATCAGACGATAAAGCCGCAACGGTCTTTAAGGTCCTCGCGTTGCTGCAATTTTTTCTCGGCCGATACGTCGGCACGCATCGTGTATTCTTCTCCGTAGACTACGCCGGCCTGCATACGGGCTTTGTTTCGTGCCACGTATTCATCTATCGTTCAGATGACTTTTGCGGGATTGCCTGCGGCAACCACTCCGGAGGGAATGCTCTTCGTGACTGTGGAGTTGGCGCCTATCACGGAGTCCGAGCCGATGGAAACGCCGGGCAGCACAACGGCGTCGGCGCCGATAAAGACGTTGTCGCCAATGTCAACCCTTCCGATCCGGGCATAACCGAGGTGATGGCAAGTACTGGCGTCATGGGCGAGAATATGGACCCGCGGAGCCATCGTGACGTTGTCGCCGACAGTTATCAACCAGCAATGCGAATCGTCAAGAATCACTCCGTGCATCCGGTTGAAATTCTTTCCGACAACCATTCCCCGGGCAATCAGGTCCTCGGTTGTGAGGTCCGAGCGAAGGCGGTAGACAATTCTTTTCAGAAACCTTATGAATGCTTTTTTCATATCTCCTCCATATTTTCCATCTGCATCACCGCGTTGCAGAGGCGGTTGACGATGTCGATGTTTGTATTTTCGTCGAATTTGCGGGCAAAGAGGCAGGGGCTCGCCAGCAGGGTCTCGAGGTCGGCCGGCTCGCGGCCCCAGGTGTATGGTTTCCCGCGTTTCCAGTCGATATCTCTCATCGAGCCCTTGCGGAGGTCGGAGGGGGCGTAAATCCGGTCGCGGAAAGGGGAATTGTAAGCGAGAGTGTGGACCCACAGCTCGTCGGGCGCCAAGGTGTGGTGGAACATTGAATAAACGAGGTCCTTGCGGCGGAAGAGGTATTCGGCCAGGTCGTGGCTTATGCTGCAGTTACTCCATCCGTTGTATATCCTGAAATCTGATTTCCTAAGCCGGTTCACGCCCACGACCCGCTGGAGCCAAGCCAGTCCGTAGACCAGCGCCTTGAAGGGCTTGGATTTGCGAAAGAGGTCGGTGGCGATAAATGGCCAGTACACTCGGGTGCGCCGGGTGCAATAGGGAAACTCGCGCGGAACGATGCCTATAAACTCCTTGCCCGAGCCGTCGCAGAAATCATGGATGTATTTCTGAGATTTCAGCGGCAGGCAGACGCCGGTCTGGAGGTGGAAGTAGGAATAAGATATTCCCTCGCTCCGCTCGGTCCGGAAAGCGGCGTCGAGCATAGAGAGATATGCCTTGACCTGAGAATAGTCAGCCCAGAAGACTTTGATGCGCTCCACCTCGAAGAGGCGCGCCGAGCGGCATGCGTGCAGTTTCGAGGGGTCGAAATCCCGCGCCCGAGCGTCGACGAGGAGATAGATGTCGTTGTCCGGGGAGTCGAGCAGAGCCAAGCATTTGCTCAGGATGCTCCAGTTGTTGTGGGCCAGGATCAGGTAGGCGTGCTTTGGCATGGTCGGTAAATCAGAAATAGTTGCCGAGTATGTCGCTGATGTAATAGTAGTGGCCGGTCGAGAAGAAGTAGAAGAATATGTAGGCGACGTAGAAGCAGAAGTAAATCGCCTTGCGGTTCGGGGCATACAGCTTATTGATCAGATAGGGGATGAGGATGTAGTTGTATAAGCTGAAATAAATGGGGAGGCGTCCTATCATGATACCACTCGTGAGCATGGCGATGAAAAAGAGTCCGGCGGACACGGTGGACATGTTGACGCACAGGTTGAGAAAACTGTTGTTGAGGGCGAGAATCTGCTTCCGCTTGATGAGGGCCATGAACACGGGCACCGACTCGAAAAGCACGCGGAGGGGATGGGCGCCGTCGTCATCGACAAACTGGTTGAGGTTGTCGTGATAGGCGGAATTCTGAAGAATTGTGTCCATGGTGTCCATCAGCAGGCTGACGGAGAAGGCCGAGGAGAGAATGACGACGATGAAGAGTATCATCACCCGGCCGAAGGGCTTGAAGTCAACAAAGAAAATAGCGGGGAGGACAATCAGGGCGCTGGTATGCACGAGCGAGCAAATCAGGACGATGGCGATGAACCAGAGGCGCTTTCGCTCGAGAATGAGGTAGTAGAGACTGAACAGAATGGCGGCGACGACGAACTGGCGGATGCCGTTGAACATCCATGAGAAGGTCGTGGATGCGACGAACAGAAACATGGAAAACATAAAGTCGACCGATCTCTTTCTGAAAGTCAGCATTATCGGAATTCCCGACAGAATCGCTATCGTAGCCAGCCACCAATGGAAATCGCCGCTCACCAAGGTCTTGAACAGTACGGTCAGGAAAGACCATCCGGGCGCCTTGCCTTCCTTGACGAGTTCTTCGAAGGCGCTCGTCAGGCCGAAGGGAGCCTGATCGAACATGATGATGTAAGCCCTCGTATCGGAAAATCCCGAGCGCAGGGCGGCCCAGAAGACCACGTAGCCCATGGAAATCACGGCATAGGCCCAGGGGATGGGTCGGGACTGGCGCACCCGTGCATCTGGCACCTGAAAGTGATATATCATCGTCAGCACCAGGACGAGCAGAAGCATCGAATTGTAGACAATCATGGCAGAATGAGCGTTGCGAAATACCGGGCCTCTTCGGCAAGTGCCTTCTGTGCCTTTGAAATCGGGGGTGTGGCGGCCACGGTGGCGAGCACCGGTTCGAGGAGTGCGGGCGTGCCGTCGCTTGCCGCGAGGATGAGCTTGATGAGCGCCGAGGTCCAGCGGTTGGTGACGGCGTCGTCGAGGCGGATGAGCTTTTCGCGGGCGCGGGCGGCGGCGTCGGCGTTGCCGAGGACGGTGAAGGCACCGTAGAGCAGAGCCTGGAGGCGCGCGTCGAGTTTGCGGTTGTTCAGCCTTACCACCTCCATCCGGCCGGTGAAGACGGAGAGTTTCGCCGCTATCGGGGCCGGAAGAGTTTCTTCGGCGCGATAATGACGCAGAGCGGTGAAGAGATGGGGGACAAAAGCATCAATCTGGTCGTTAGCCCGACTTGTCTTGCGAGAAAATTCGAGAACCCGTACGTCAGTGGCCTTGACGTTGAATACTATGGTCGCCACATTATTATATACATTGAGGACAATATTTCCGGAAGTGCCTTTCGCTTTCGGCATATATCTGCCTATCAGCCCCGGAAAATCACCTTTTATTACCTCCACAAGATCGCCCTCCTCCAAATCAATTCCATTGAGGGAAAAGTAGGGCAGGCAATTCCTGTATGCTCTCGCTATATTCATGAAGTTCATCATATCCCTGTCGGAGACAGTGGCATAACGTTCAGAGGAATTGCTTCGGTTTAAAAGAAAAGAGAATCCATTGTTAGAGCAACACAGCTTCTTGACCTCCTTAAAGCATCCTCTCACAAATATATAGTGGAACGTCAGATTGGCTGTCTTCATCCTTAATTCTCCGTCCTTTTCCTCCCTGACCACATATGTAGGCGCGAAAAGTTCCAGCTTGAACCCTTCGCTCTCGTTGAACTTATCTATTTCCTTTTTCGCCATATGACGAAAGGAACTTCCGATATGATTCAACACATACCAGCGAGGAGAATCCTCAAGGCTTTCGAGAACCATCTTTTAAGTCGGGATATAAGCTCCATATAAGCCAAGCAAAGCGTATCTTCTTGCTAATCAGCGCAAAGCTACTCCTGCTTTACTTGTCTTCCGAAAACTGGAAAATTGCCACACTCTTTTCCTCTCTTAGGAATAGAATGTGTATTTATGTTGAATATAGACAATCAGTCACTTACACCGTCTATGAATGGCCTTGTAAAACTTGCAAAACAAGTAAATATCAATTAGAGAAATTTTAGTCTCAAAAATGACTCTATTTCAAATATAATTTGTAACTTTGCACTCACAAATGCTCTATTCCTAAGAGATATTGCATTTTAGATAGTGCAAAAATGGTGCATTGGAAGAGGTTTTTGGGGATTAAGATGTGATGGTTTATAAAGAAATAACGCTGATATACATTGCAGTTTGCACTATATATCAGCGTCTTAATTTTGTGATTCGGTCGGGACTCGAACCCGAAACCGTCTGCTTAGAAGGCAGATGCTCTATCCAGTTGAGCTACCGAACCAAATGTGTATGCGGGATTCCGTCTTTTGCGAGCACAAAGTTAAGAAAAAAAATCGGGATATGCAAGTTAATCGTATCTCCCGCTTCCCGGTTTTCCTGTCTTCTAAGGGGCGATTTTTTTCAAAAATGCTGAGAATGCACGGACGAGTGTGTCGCAGTCGGGAGTCGGATAACGGTAATGGCCTGACTGAGGGAGAAGGGTAACTGAAATCAGGGGACTGTCGGGAAAGCTCAGGGCGGAACGGGGAGATACCATTTCGTCGAGAGCGGAGAGCCAGATTTCTGTCGGCACGTTCAGGTTTCTGACGATGCCGCGGGTGCGGCGTATTTCTCTGAACAGTTCGAGGTAGCGCGGGATCCATCCGAGGTAATGAAGAGGATTAGGGTCGTCGGAGATGCTGTATGCGTCCTTAGCCGCGCGGGCCCACGGGTCATTGATTTTCCCTCTCCATACCTTATATGCCGATGAGAACAGACGAGGTGTCAGTCTTATAGACAGAGGGGGATTTAGAAGGAAGAGTGCGTCTGCCTTGCCGCGGACGGCCGCATCTATGGCGAAAAGGCATCCCATGGAATGGGCGACGATGACAAGCTTATTTCCCGCGGCTTTAAATTCGTCTACGGCCATGGCCACCTGGGCGCGCCAGGCGCCCATGGAAGCCCCGGCAAATTCCTTCGGGCCCTTTCCATGACCCTCAAGCCGTATCGCCGTCGTGCTGACGCCTTCGGGTAGATACGGCAGGAGAAAGTCGAAATAGTCAGGCTTTCCCAGAATTCCGTGGATGAAGAGCAGTCGGGTCATGGTCGTTTTTTCTCTTTGCCGGCAAAGATAGTCATATTTACCGAGACTATTCGTATTTTGCAGGATGAATGACGATTTTTTTGAGAATGAACCGGCGCGGAGGCTGCCTGACATTATTCAGTCATAAAAGCGAGGGGGTGTCAAAATTCAAATTCGCCCCGTGGGACCGGAGGAGGCCGGAATCATTCGTTTTCGAACTCGGAGAGCTGGCGGAGCTGCTTGCGCGAGGAGTCCTGAAACTTTGTAAAGAGGAGGAGAGCGCAAAGGAGTCCGAACGCGAGGCCTATTCCAAGGACAATTGCAAGGCCCCAGGCGGCTCCGATTTCAGTATAGATGTTCCTCCCGGATGTAACCTCGAAGAAGAACCAGATGGCCCAAAGCACAATAAGGGGAACTTCGACGAGCATCTGTATTCTCCGCTGACGCATCGCGGAGATGATTTTCTTCCGTAGGTCAACGACCGGGAGGCGGACGAAATCGGCCTGAGGGATGGCCAGGGTCCTGAAATCCCATACTACATCGATAACCATCATGAGGGATGTAAGTGCAAAGAAGAGCCATGAGGTGCCGAGGAAGAATTTCATTCCGAGGAAAATGAGAATCGAGAAGGGGAGAATCAGAAAAGCCTCGTACTTGACGAATTTGTTCATCCACGCAGAATCACCGGCCACCACCTTTCGGAAGAGGGACTCGGAGACGATTTTCTGGCGGTCGAGAGCATCGTGAAGGGAAGAGAGCTCAGCACGCATAGTCTCGAGCTCGTCGCGGTTTTTATCAGCAGTGTTTTCCATACATCAATTATTGTTTTTTTAGTTTTTCGCGTATTCTTACGAGTTTCACACCCACATGTTTGGCGGGAATGCCGACAATGGCGCCAATTTCCTCATAGGAGAGGTTTTCAAGCCAGAGGAGAACAATCGCGCGGTCGAAAGGCTCGAGGCACCGGATTCTTTCGCGGAGCATCTGCGCCTGGCGCCCGGTCTCGCCCTCGGGGGCGAGGAGCTCGGGCTCGATTTCGAGTTCTGCGGCTTTTCGGCGGCGCGTCTTCCGGTCGAGGGAAATGCAGGTGTTCAGGCTGGCGCGGTAGACCCATGTTCTCGGGGAACTTTCTCCGCGGAAAGAGTCGAAGCCGTTCCAGAGCTTGATGAGCACTTCCTGAAACAGGTCGTTTGCTTCGTCGGCGTCGGGAGCGAACATCAGGCAGACTGTGTAAATCGTGCCTTTCTGTTCGCGGACAAGACGCTCGAATGCTTTTTCTTTGTCGGTCATTTTTTTGTATCTCGTTTTTCCCTTAGACGCACGGGCTAACAGAAAAACTACACTGCCGGGAACAATTTTTCGCTCAGCGCTCGAGGACGGCAGATGCGAGGGTGTCGGCGGCGTGAATCACGGACTGAAGAGCCGACTGTTTAGCGGCCTGCCGGTAATACTTCTCGTCCTCCTTCGTAAGATTCCACGGGCCCATGTGCCATCGGATAGCACACACTTCGTCGTCGTCGAGATCGAGCCCCGAGCGCAGGAGCATAATTACAGATTTCTCGCCATGTCCGCAGGGGAACATCTCGTCGTGGACTTCGTAGACTTCCATGTCCTCGTATACGCCGATTTCGTTGCGGCGTTTTTTGCGGACGAGCTTGTAGCGGTCGCTCTTGCAGACGTCGTGAAGCAATGCCGTGACTGCTATTTTTTCGGGGGTAAGCTGAGCGGCGAGGTCGGGACGGCGTCGGAGAGTTGACTCGCGGATGTCCATTGCGGTGTCGTACACTCCAAGGGAATGCTCTACGAGCCCGCCGGCGTAGCCGCCGTGGCCCTGACTCGATGCGGGCGCTTCGAAAAACCCCATGTCCGTGAGGTCTTCAATCACATACTCGATATTTTCGCGACCTGTCTCGCGAAGGATTCTGCAGAAACGATCCTGCATGCTTTCTGACTGTGGCATAATATTAAAAAATCAAAGGATGGGACTGAGGAGCCGGACAATGGACTCGACCACTTTGTCGGTCTTGGGGCGGCGCCTCCATTCCGCGGCCGTGACGCGTGAGCAGCTTAAGAGGTCGCGGTTAAAGACCTCGGCCATATACGCGTTCATGGCTTTGCTGTACAAGAAAAGATTGGATTCAAAATTATAGTCGAAACTTCTGAAATCGAAGTTTGTGGAGCCAATGGAACAGATCTCGTCGTCGATAATGACTGTCTTGGCATGGAGCATCCCCGCCTTGAAGCGGTAAATCCGGATTCCTGCCCTGAGGCATTCCTCGAAATAGGAAGCTGAGGCATTTGTGAGCATTCTCGAGTCCGATTTCTCGGGGACCATGAGCCTGACATCCACATGAGCCATAGCCGCTGACTGGAGTGCCCGGAGGAGTCCCTCCGTCGGGAGGAAATAGGGAGTCTGGATATATACCCTGTGTCGGGCCGAGGCTATTGCGCGATGAAAGGTCATGGCGATGTTGCTCCACTGGGAAGTGGGCCCTGAGGTCAGGAACTGCGCCCCTACCCCGGTAACGGCGCCGGGTCCGGGCAGGAAGATTTTACGGGAATCGGGGTCGGGATGCTCGTCGATGAGCTGACCGGAGGTGAAGTTCCAGTCGACGGCGAAGGAATATGCAAGCGCTGCCACTACGGGTCCTACGACCCTGGCGTGTGTGTCTCGCCAAATCGGAAAAGAGCCGCCGTCGATGTATCTGTCGGCCACGTTCATTCCTCCCACATAACCGACGGCACCGTCGATGACGCAGACCTTGCGGTGGTTGCGCCAGTTAATCTTTGTTCCAAGCTGGGGGAAGGACACCTTGAAGAAGGGATGGGTGTCGATGCCCTCGGCCTTGAGGCGTCTGAAAAAGCCGTTGCTGACGTTGAAAGAGCCCACGTGGTCGTAAAGGAGGCGCACGGTCACACCTTCCCTCACTTTCTCTACGAGCAATGCGGCGAACTCTGTTCCGAGGGCATCGTCCTCGAAAATGTAGTACTGAATGTTGATGAAGGTGCGGGCGCGTCGGATGTCGTCGCGCAAGGCATTGAATTTGGAGGTGCCGTCGGTGAAGACCTCAACGGAGTTGCGGGCGTAATACTGGGCGCCGGTGAGGGATGTGGCGGTGGCTATAACCTGGAGTGACGAGAGAGAGAGGCCTTCGCGGCGGGGATCGAACTGGGAGCGGCGCTCGTGCCTGCGGAGCTTCCGGTGGTTCCGGCGCGAAATCATTCTCTTGTTCTTGATGTTCCTGCCGAAGAAGAAATAAAGGACAATTCCGACAAGAGGCAAGAGCAGGAGAACCGTAGTCCATGCCAAGGATTTGACAGGATTACGGTTCTCACTGACTATGACGGCAATAAGGCCAAAAATTGTTGCCGCGTAGAGAAGACCTATGACTGTTGAAATCCAGCCATAGCCTTGCAGAACGTCAGGCAGGAGAGGATACAATGTCTGTTTTTACTGAAGGGAAAGAGGGTTTGGTATATCAATGGAGATTGGAAGCGCGGCGGCTTACTCCTCAATCATGTCGCTGAAAGAATCGGGGTCGAATTCGTCCTCGTTGTATGCGTCGTCGCCGTAGAAATCAGCATCCAGATCATCGGCGGGAACAGCGGCGGCGTTCTTGGCTTTTGCGTCGACGATAGCGTCGAATTCGTCCATGTCCATAGTCTGAGCCGGGGCCTTTCCGACGGATAGTGTGCAGACGGGGTCCTTCAGAGAGCGTCCGAGAATCATGTTTGTCATAACGACGAAAAAGGCTCTTTCGGTCATATAGTCAAAGACGTAGAGGAGCTTCTGCCCTTCGTCCTCTATGAGGTCGCCCAGAATAGCGCTGTCCATAAGCTCGAACTCCTGGTCGGCATCGAAATCCATATCGTCCGAAGTAATTTCGAGTTTCTTTTCCCAGTCGTCGTCACAGAGGAAGAAAGAACTGAACTGATTTTTGTCATAACCCACCGAGTCGCAGATGGCGTTGCGGAGGTCCATGAAAGTAGCCGTAGAATCGATATTTATTTCTCTCTTGAAGTGGTCCACTTCATCGGAGACAATGCGAAAGTTGAATATCATATACGTTAGATGTGAAATATGTTTCGTTTTTCGGAGGCGGAACCGCGCTCTACAAATTACGGTGCGAATATACAAAGATAGATTGTAACTTCAAAACAAAAATGCAACGGGATTTCATTAAAATGCATTTTTTTCTCCGCGGACGGCATTCCAGACCGTGCGGACCATGATCTTGAGGTCGAGAAGGAAGCTCCAGTGCTCGATATACCAGACATCATATTCGACGCGCTTCTCCATTTTCCAAAGCTCGTCGGTAAGCCCCCTGTAACCGTTGACCTGCGCCCAGCCGGTGATGCCCGGCTTGACGGCATGGCGCACCATATATCTGTCAATCAGGCGGGTATACTCTTCGGTATGTTTGAGCATATGCGGGCGGGGCCCCACGATGCTCATATCGCCTCGGAAAACATTGATGAACTGCGGGAGCTCGTCGAGGGAGGTCTTGCGCAGGAAAGAGCCGAGGCGCGTCTTTCGGGGGTCATTCTGTGTAGCCTGAGCCTTGTCGCTGTCCTTGTTGACTTTCATGGTCCTGAATTTCAGGCAGTCGAAATCCTGACCGAGATATCCGGTCCGTTTCTGCCTGAAATATACGGGTCCGGGGGAGCCGGCCTTTATGGCAATGGCGACGGGGATATAAATCAAGGGGTAAAAAATCAGGAATGTTCCGGAGACGACAATGTCGAATGAGCGTTTGAGGAATCGGTTCGCCCAAGAGCGCAAAGGATTCCGCATGGCTGAGAGGACAGGCATTGAGCCGATGCTGTTGAGCTGGAAACGACGGGAGTAGTAACGAGAAATCTGAGGCACATAATAGAAATCCGCAACCTTGTTGTCGGCTATGGATGCCACATAACTCATGGACTCATGGTGGCCCGAAAGGGTATAGAAAATCTGGTCGATGTTTTTGTCCTCCACAAAATCCCCAAGTTCGGAAATCTGCCCTATCCAAGGGGCGTTAATGTCGGCGGGGGCGTGTTCGCCGAAAAAACCGAGAACCTGATAGCCGAATCCTTCATCGGCCTGCATCGCCCTGTAGAGTCTGATGGCCGTCTCGTCTGTACCTATTATTATAACCTGAGCGGTATTCCGTCCGCGGCGGCGGAGACTCTTTACCGTCAGGCGGCTTACAACGCGCACGATGATGAGGAGAACAAAAAGGATGAGGTAAAACAGGCAGACGGTATTGAAGAGGTCAGGGACGAGGAGGTCGAAGACCATCATAAGAGTGAGAAAAACGAGGGCGTGGGAGGCAACAGTATAGAAAACCCCGCGTATAACGCCTTCCATCTGAATTGCCCTGCGGGCATGGCTATGGTCCTGCTGAAAGTAAAAAGAAGGTAAAATGGCAATATTTGCCAAAACCCAGACGAACTTGCCCTGAATTCCGGTACCCGAGAAAAGTGCGGAATTGAAAATCACTCCGGTAAGATAAACGGCAAGATTTACCGTAAGAAAATCACAAAGGATATAAATCCACTGGAGATACCTGCCGTATCCTGATCTATTGCGGGGAGTACTGAGAGTGTCTTGCATTTAGATTATGAGTTTTCATGGGAGGTGTCGATGCCCGTCAGAAAGCGGGCACACATTCTGACGGGCATCCAAAATATCAGTATGTCACTGCTCTTTGGCAGTCAAGCTGCTGTCAATGACGGCAATCTTCTGTTCGAGGTCGGCGATATCGGTCTTGAGGGACTCGATGCGGCGCTGGAGGTCGCGGACGAGGGATTCTCCGCTCTTAGACTTGGAGGAAAGAAATCCAAGGTTATTCTCGTAGGTACGGAGGTCGTTTCGGCGAGCTTCGAGAATACGAAGGGTGTGCTCGCGCTCGCGATAGAGCTTGTTTTCGTCGCCTTCGAGCCTGGAGATATTCTCGCGGAAGTTGTTCATCCGGCGTCGGGATTCCTGAAGCTTGAACTTGTCGCGTACAGCGTCGCAAGCCTCGCGGTATGCTTCGTAAATTTTGTCTTTTTCGCGGAAGGGGACATGGCCGATTTCCTGCCAGCGGGCCTGAAGGCCCTTCAGCTGAGCAAAAGCTTCTTCCGCGGAACCTACGAAAGAGGTGAGGGAAGAAAGGAGTCCGATAATCTCACGCTTGGCCTTCAGATTCGCGGATTCTTCGCTGCGAGTTCCGGAACTGGCTTCTTTCTTGCGGGCGAAGAATGTGTCGCAGGCAGTGGTGAAACGCTTCCAGACGGCTTCGCTCTGCTTTTTGGGAACGGCTCCGACAGTCTTCCATTCTTTCTGGAGGGAGGTCAGCTCTTCAGTCGTGGCGCGCCAGTCGGAGCTCTGAGCAAGTGCTTCGGCACGGTCAGCGAGAGCAGTCTTGCGGGCAAGGTTGCGGTTAAGTTCCTCGCGGGAGTTGCGGAAATACTCAGCCTTGGTCTTAAAAAAGCGGTCGCAGGCGGAGCGGAAGCGGGCGAAGAGGAGGCGGTTTGCCTTCGGAGCGGCAAGACCAACGGCACTCCATTCCTTCTGGACTTCGAGGACGCGGGCGGTAGCCTCGTCCCATGCCGAGAAAGATTTAAAGGAGTCGAGATCCTCAGCCTCGACTTTTTCGCAAAGGGCGGTTTTGGCCGCCTCGTTGGCGCTTTCCTCTGCCTTTCGGGCGAGGAAGAAATCCTGATAGCGCTTGTTTATTGCGACAGAAGCCTCTCGGAAAGCATTCCAGATGTCGGCACGGAGCTCCTTGTCGACGGGGCCAATCTGACGCCATTTGTTATGGAGTTCCTGGAGCTGACGGTAAGCGACAATCACATCCTCAGCCACAGCAAGCTTCTTCGCCTCGGCGAGAAGTTCCTGCTTGGCCTCAAGATTTTTCTTGAAGTCGTAGTCGCGCAGTTCCTTGTTGATTTTTAGATTGTCGGAGAAGCGCTCGCGTGCAAGCTGGAAGCGCTTCCACACGCCGGTTTCCTCGGTCTGGTCCACCTCTCCGATGGAATTGAACTCGTCCTGAAGCTCACGATAGCGCGGGAAAGAGCGGTTGACATTGTCGGTGTCGTCGGCCAAAGCGATTATTTCCTCGATGATACCGTTCTTACGCTCAAGGTTGGCGGCCTTGACAGCGAGCTGTTCAGCGCTCCAGGCATTCCTTTTCTCACGGGCGGCATTCAGAATGTCGTTGAAAGTGATTTCAGCGGCATTTCTTTCAGCGCCTTCTTCAGTGTGTTCGGCATCGGCGGCCGAAGCTGCGGAATGGAGCGAGAAAAACTGCTGGCGGAGACGCCTGATGTCCGCGTTGGAGATTTCGGAGGCATCGCGTGCATAAAGGGCACGAGCGGCGACGAGAAGAGAGTCTACGGTAACTTCAGGCCTCTGAGGAGCGGACATCTCGTCTTCAGCGGCGGCTTCGGGATTTTCGTTATTGCCGACAGTCTCGGGAACGATATCCTCTTTGTCGGACATGTCAACAGGCGCCTGAACAGCCTCGGGGGCATCAGGAGCGGAGGCTGCGCCTTCAGCCTCGAGAGACTTTTCGGATTCGGGCGCAGAGGGGTTTTCTCGCAATTCCATAGTCAAGAATGGGTCAGAATATTCACATTTTACAGGATCGTACTCCGGCGAACAAAACCGCCAAAGCAGATTCACGGGTCAAAAGTAATAAAAAACTTTTAATCTGCAAAAAAATGTTTAGCAAATTTCATGTCCTGTAGTCTGCGAGCTTTGCCTGAAGCCTTTTGCGGGCGAAGAAAATCCTGCTTTTTACCGTTCCGACAGGCTTATTCATGTGTTCGGCGATTTCCGAATATTTGTAGCCGGTTATGTGCATCGAGAAGGGGACGCGGTATTCATCGGGGAAGCTCTGCAGAATACCCATAATCTCATTCACTCCAAGGGTGTCCTCGGGTGTGTCCTGAGAGAATTCGGTAGTCGCGTTGATGAGGTAGTTTTCCTCCGAGTAGTCGGAGACGATACCGTGGCGCATGGTTCGCCTGTAGTTGTTGATGAACAGGTTCCTCATGATAGTGAAGACCCAGTTCTTGAAATTGTCTGTCTCGGTGTATTTATCGCTGTTGTCAAGTACTTTGAGCGTGGTGTCCTGAAGAAGGTCATAGGCCTCGTCGCGATTCATAGTCAGCGAATAGGCAAAGCTCAACATGTTTTTCTGTATGGCCAGCAACTGGCTCTGTATCGTGTTCGTTGCCATAGAGGTTAAGTGGTTTAAAAGGTTGGGGGCCGAGGTGTTTTTCGCCATGACTTATATAATAAACAAAATCCGGGGGCGCGTGCCCTCGGATTTATATTTATTTAAGATGCTTTATGATTAGCGTTTAGACCAGTTCCTTGATAAAATCCCCGGTAGAGAGCGTTTTTTGCTCGCCTGTTGCGAGATTTTTGAGTGAGACAGTCCCGGCCGCGAGTTCGTCTGTTCCGATAATAGCCACGAGCGGTATTTCCAGCGCGTCGGCATGGGCGAACTGCTTCTTGAGCTTCGCCTCGTCGGGATATACCTCGGCTGAAACGCCGGCGGCTCTCAGACGCGCGGCAAGGGAAAGGGCCGCGGCCACCTCGTCTTTGCCAAGGTTCACGAACATAATCCTTGTTGTCTGCCCTATTTCATCGGGGTAAAGGCCAAGAGTGTTCAGAACATCGTAAATGCGGTCGGCGCCGAAAGAGATGCCGACACCGGAAATGCCCGGCATCCCGAACACTCCCGTAAGGTTGTCGTAACGACCACCTCCTGTAATGCTGCCGATCTGGACGTCGAGGGCCTTGACCTCGATAATCGTACCGGTATAATAATTGAGACCGCGGGCGAGAGAGGTATCGACCTCCACCTGTGCCTGCATGGGAGAAAGAGCAAGAGCTGTCTCCACAACGAAACGAAGCTCTTCGACGCCCTTTTTCCCGACAGGGACGTCCTTGAGAAGGTCCTCAAGGCGCGAGAGACGCTCGTCAGTGGTGCCTTCAATCGAGAGGAAAGGCTGAAGGGCTATTACAGCCTCCTCGGAGAGACCGCGCTCGCGGAGTTCGTCGTTGACCTTTTCGACGCCGATTTTGTCAATCTTGTCAATGGCCACGGTAATGTCGACCAGTCGGTCGGGCTCACCGATCAGTTCGGCAATTCCCGCAAGAATCTTGCGGTTGTTCAGCTTGATTGCCACGCGCACACGCAGGCGGCTGAAAACGTCATCGATAAGATGAAGAAGCTCGACCTCGTTGATGAGAGAGTCGGAGCCTACAACGTCGGCGTCGCACTGATAAAACTCACGGTAACGCCCTTTCTGGGGGCGGTCCGCACGCCACACGGGCTGAATCTGGAAGCGCTTGAAAGGGAGCTTCAGCTCATCCCTATGCTGCACCACGAAGCGTGCGAAGGGAACTGTGAGATCGTAGCGGAGACCTTTTTCCGAGATAGAGTTCGTGACCTTGAGAGAATTTTTCTCGGCAAGGAGGACTGAATCCGCAGAGGCGAGAAAATCGCCGGAATTCAGAATCTTGAAAAGGAGCTTATCGCCCTCCTCTCCATATTTGCCCATCAGGGTCGAGAGATTCTCCATTGCCGGAGTCTCGATCTGACGGTAACCATAGAGGCGGAAAACGCCGCGGATAGTGTCGAAGATATAATTTCGGCGCGCCATCTCCCGGGTTGAGAAATCGCGGGTGCCTTTAGGTATTGACGGTTTCTGTGCCATTCTTATTTTTCGTTCAAGAATCGTTCAACATCAGCCACGAGAGCCGCATCCTGCTTGTCGCGGCTTAAAATCGTGCCATCTGGACCAATAAGGATAATGCAGGGGATGCCTGAAATGCCGTAGAGGTCTGTGGGAATATTCTGTGCATTCAGAATGCATGCCCAAGGAATTTCATACCTCGCGATTGCCGCGCGGGTGTCGTCGGGCTTGTCCCAGACTGCGACACCAACGATGTCGAGTCTGCCGTCGGCATGGTACTTTTCCCAAAGCGACTTGAGTGTGCCTATTTCATGGATGCAGGGTCCGCACCATGAGGCCCAGAAATCCACGAGAGTGTATTTGTCCGGCTTTACGAAATCGCTGAGCTTCAAAACCTTTCCATCGGGCTGAGATATGGAGAAATCGAGATATTTGTTGCCCGGCTGGGTGGCATCGCGACTACCCATCATCTCCTGAAGCTTCTGAACGCGCTGATAGCGGGCAAGGACCGGATATTTGGCGAGATAGTCCTTGAAGTCCTTTCCAGAGAGCTGGCCTGCTTCGTTGATGAAAAGATAATAGCCGATGGGGTTGTCGATATTTTCTTCGAGAGTCCTGTTGATAAGGGCTTCATATTCATCGAAGACCTTCTCGCTCTCGGCTTCCGGAGTGTCCGGAGTAATACGGTCGGATAGCTTCTGGACCTGCGCGTTAAAATCGTTAAGGCGGTCGTTGAGCGGACTTCCGAAAGCAAGACGCTGTTCAGGTTTAAGGACAATCGAGCCGTTTTCGAGGATGAATGTGCCGGCACGGTTTCCGTCAATAAGCAGACGCACAAGAGCGGGCTCTTCAATCGTACCGGCGAAAACCGTCTCGGGACCATCGACAAGCGTGCTGTCGATTCTCGCTCCGGTATCGTAATTGACAAGGTATACCATGGCTCCCTGAAGGTCGTCGGCCTGAGTGTGAATCGTCACCTTGTAGGGATCGGCCGCGAAAGCGAGGACCGAGGAGCCTGCAAGGGCGGCTATGAGGAATTTCTGTCTTAATGTATTCATTGCAGCTGTACGTAATTTTTTTCAAAATTAGCAATTATGGATAAAAGCGCGGGCAGGAGCTTTGTTAAATTCTGTTAATAAAAATACAGGCGCTAATTTTTGACGGCAAAAACCCCTAAATTTGTGGTCCGTTTTCAAAACCCGACATCTCCGCATATGGCAGAAAAGCAGACTTACCAATCGCGCGGACGCAACACCGGCGAGCGCCAGCGTCAGTACCCTCAGGCCGCCGACGTGGCCGGACGCCTCGCACCCCGTGACACTGAGGTTGAAAGCGCTGTACTGGGCGCCCTGATGCTTGAGACAGACGCCTTTACGGAAGTCTGCGACCTCATCTCTCCCGAAACGTTCTACGAACCCGCACACGCAAAAATCTATGATGCCATTCTGAGTCTTGCGGCCGAACAGAAGCCTATCGACATGCTGACGGTCATCGATAAGCTCAAAGCCAACGGGACCCTTGACGAAGTTGGCGGCGCGCCTTATATCGTCCAGCTCACCTCCAATGTGGCATCGGCGGCTCACGTCGAGTTCCACGCCCGCATTCTTGCCCAGAAGCACCTCGCGCGCGAGCTAATTAATTTTGCTTCGGAGGTAGAAAACCATGCCTATGACGAGAGCAACGACGTGGAAGATATCCTTCAGGAAGCGGAAAGCCGGATATTCGAGCTTTCGCAGAGAAATGTCAAGAAGGAAGTCACACAGATCGACCCTGTCATCGACGCGGCGCTGAAACAGATTGAAAAAGCTGCCAACCAGGCCACGGGACTCTCAGGCCTCGAGACGGGCTTTCACGAGCTTGACAAAATCACGGCAGGATGGCAGAATTCCGACCTTATCATCATCGCGGCGCGACCGGCTATGGGCAAGACGGCGTTTGTGCTTTCGATGGCCAAGAACATGGCTGTGAACTTCAACACGCCGGTGGCGTTCTTCTCGCTTGAGATGAGCAATATGCAGCTTGTGAACCGCCTTATCCAGAATGTCTGCGAAATCGAAGGCAAGAAAATCAAGACAGGCGACCTGACTCCGCTCGAGTGGACGCAGCTCGCGAGCCGCAGCTCCAGCCTCCGCGGCGCGCCTCTCTATATCGACGACACGGCGAACCTGTCCATCCTCGAGCTCCAGACCAAGGCGCGGAGACTCGTTGCGGAGAAGAACGTGCGCATCATCATCATCGACTATCTCCAGCTCATGAATGCCTCGGGGATGCGCTTCGGCTCCCGCGAACAGGAAGTGTCGATGATTTCACGCTCGCTCAAACAGCTTGCGAAGGAGCTTAACATTCCAATCATCGCCCTCTCACAGCTCAACCGCTCGGTGGAGTCGCGCACCAACGACAAGCGCCCGCAGCTGTCGGACCTCCGCGAATCGGGAGCCATCGAGCAGGACGCCGACATGGTCTGCTTCATCCACCGTCCGGAATACTACCTGAAGAGCGGGGAGGACGCGGCCGGCAACGACATCCGCGGCAAAGCCGAGTTCATCATCGCCAAGCATCGCTCGGGCGCGGTTGGCGACGTCGATATGCGTTTTCGCGGAGCATATGCCCGTTTCGAGAACTGGGAATCGGAAATCGGCGGCGGAGCGGAAGGAGTGTTCGGCGGCCGCAGGGCCTCGAAGTTCAACGACGACAGGGCCATGCCCGGCGGAGACCCGCTCGGAGCCGCCACCGAAGTGGGAACCATGAATGCAGAATCAGGAGGCACCCCACCCCCCCCGAACCCGCTCGCCGGAGTCAACCCGGAGGATGTGCCTTTCTAAGAGCCGGTTCTAAAAGTACATATCCACCACGTCCTTTATGGCTTTTCTGGCCGGGACGGGCTGGGGCTCCCCGACCGTCTTGATGAGATTGCGCATTGCGTAGAAATCGGGATTGCGTCGCACCTGAAGGTCGTCGGCGTCCTCGCCTTCGACACCCTCCACCGCTGCCGCGCCCTCAAGCGCCTCCTGGGAATATGCCATTTCGGCAGTGCGTTCGTCGTCCGAGACGATGCTTACGTTCAGCGTGGCGGGTTCAACCCTGAGCTGTGGGTCGTTGTCGAATTCATCATAGTTTGCGATATAGCCGTCGACCAGAGTCATGATTGAGTCGGTAAAATTCTTGCGTGTCATGGATTTGAATTGCTTATTTCAGTTATACATATCAATCAAACGCGCGTCGGGTGGTGTTCGTTCAATCCTCAGACACTGAAAAATTTGTTTTTTCTCCATTTTTGAAGTAATTTTGTGCGAAAATTCGCGCAGGGCATCCTTGCGCCAAAAATTCCATATATAACAGCAAATACACAAACACACCATATAAAATGCTTACCGCAAAGGAAATACGCCAGTCTTACAAAGACTTCTTCGAGAAGCACGGCCATCACATCGTGCCCTCGGCTCCTATGGTCATCAAGGACGACCCTACCCTTATGTTCACCAACGCCGGCATGAACCAGTTCAAGGACATCATACTCGGAAACGCCGCGCCGAAGTACCGACGTGTGGCCGACAGTCAGAAATGCCTGCGAGTCAGCGGTAAGCACAACGACCTTGAGGAAGTGGGCCACGACACCTACCACCACACCATGTTCGAGATGCTCGGCAACTGGAGCTTCGGCGACTACTTCAAGGAGGAAGCCATCGAAATGGCATGGGAATACCTTGTAGACGTACTGAAGCTCGATCCCTCCCGGCTTTATGCCACGGTCTTCGAGGGTTCGCCCGCCGAAGGCCTGAGCCGCGACGACGAAGCCGCCGCAATCTGGGAGCGCCATCTGCCCAAAGACCATATAATCAACGGCAACAAGCACGACAACTTCTGGGAAATGGGCGACACGGGTCCCTGCGGTCCCTGCTCGGAAATCCACATCGATCTCCGTTCCGAAGAGGAGCGCAAGGCCGTGCCCGGCGCGGAGATGGTGAACAAGGACCATCCTCAGGTAATCGAAATCTGGAACCTCGTGTTCATGCAGTTCAACCGCAAGGCCGACGGCTCTCTTGAACCTCTTCCCGCGAAGGTAATCGACACGGGCATGGGATTCGAGCGTCTGTGCATGGCCCTTCAGGGAAAGACCTCGAACTACGACACCGACGTTTTCACCCCGCTGATTGACAAAATCGCCCAGCTTTCGGGCAAAAAATACGGAGAGTCGAAGGACGTGGACGTGGCCATGCGTGTAATCGCCGACCACGTGCGCACCATCGCCTTCTCCATCGCCGATTCCCAGCTGCCTGGCAACGCCAAGGCCGGTTACGTCATCCGACGCATACTCCGACGCGCCGTTCGCTACGCCTATACATTCCTCAACCAGAAACAGGCCTTCATGTACCGCCTGCTTGACACGCTGATCGACTCCATGGGCGACGCATACCCCGAGCTCAAGGCCCAGCGCGAGCTCATCATGCGAGTAATCAAAGAGGAGGAGGACTCCTTCCTCCGCACCCTCGAGAACGGCATCAAGCTCCTCGACGACGCCATGGCCTCCGCCCGCGCCGAAGGCAAGACACAGATTTCCGGCAAACAGGCCTTCACGCTCTACGACACCTACGGTTTCCCGCTGGACCTCACCGACCTCATCCTGAAGGAAAAAGGCATGACCCTCGACCGCGAGGAGTTCGACAAGGAAATGGCGGCGCAGAAACAGCGCGCCCGTCAGGCCGCCGCAGTAGAGGCCACGGACTGGGTAATCGTGCGCGACGGCGAGCAGGAATTCTGCGGTTACGACGACTTCGAGACTGACAGCCGTATCCTGCGCTACCGTCACGTAAAACAGAAAAACCAGGAGTATTACCAGATTATCCTCGACCGCACGCCCTTCTACGCCGAGATGGGCGGCCAGACCGGCGACCGAGGCACACTCACCGACTCGGAGACGGGCGAGACAATCGAAGTCTACGACACCAAGCGCGAGAACGGAACGGGAGTCCATCTCGTCAAGAAACTGCCTGCCAATCCCGCCGGAAACTTCCATGCCGCCATCGACCGCGAGGCACGGCTCGCCACAAGCCGCAACCACACGGCCACGCATCTCCTCCACGAGGCTCTGCGCGAGGTGCTCGGAACGCACGTCGAGCAGAAGGGTTCATACGTTTCTCCCGAGGTGCTCCGCTTCGACTTCTCGCATTTCCAGAAAGTGACTCCCGAGGAGCTTTCAAAGGTTGAGAAACTCGCAAACCGCAAAGTGCGCGAGGCCATCGCACGCGACGAGCGCCGCAACTGCCCCATCAAGGAAGCGAAAGCCATGGGCGCTATGGCACTCTTCGGGGAGAAATACGGCGACGAGGTCCGCGTAATCCGCTACGGCGATTCCGTGGAGCTCTGCGGCGGCACACACGTGGACAACACCGGCAACATCGGCATGATCAAAATACTCAGCGAGAGCTCCATCTCCGCCGGCGTGCGCCGCATTGAGGCCATCACAGGCGAGGGCGTGGAAAAAGCCATCGACAAGCTCACCGAGACTCTCCACCAAATCGGAGCATTCTTCAACAACGCTCCCGACGTCGTAGCCGCAATCCGCCGTTCAATTGAAGAGAACGGAGAGCTCAAGGCCAAAGTCGAGGAGCACTTCAAGGAACGAGTACGCGTGCTGACCGCCGACCTTATCGAACATGCCGAACAGTCCAAGAAAGGCGACTTCAAGGTCGTATGTCTCAGCGGCGTGCGCATGGCCGACATGCCGAAGGCCGTAGCATTCGCCGTCAGGGAATCGCTGCCCATGAGATCGGCCTTCATCGCCGCGACTTCCGACCCCGCAGGCAAGCCCCAGCTCACCGTCATGCTTTCCGACGACCTCGTGGCAGGCGGACTCAACGCCGCCAGCATAGTGCGCGCCGCCGCCAAGAACATCAAGGGCGGAGGCGGCGGCCAGCCCTCGTTCGCACAGGCCGGCGGCAAGGACGCAGGAGGACTCGACCAGGCACTCCACGAAATGCGCGAAGACCTCGGACTCTGATTTTTATGGCAGACAACTCACTGATGACGCGCCTCGACGGAATCGAGGCGCGTTTCGAAGAAATAAGTACGCTCATCACCGATCCGGCGGTAATCGCCGACATGAAGCGCTACGTAAGGCTTACCAAGGAATACAAGGACCTCGGCAAGCTCGTGGAGGCCACACGCCGATACCGCTCGCTCCTCTCCAACATCTCGGAAGCGCGGGAAATCCTCTCTTCCGAGACTGACCAGGAGATGCGCGACATGGCCAAGGAGGAACTCGATTCCGCCACAGCTGCACTCCCGGCTCTCGAAGAGGAAATCAAGCTCCTCCTCATCCCCGCGGACCCCGAGGACTCGAAGAACGCCATTCTCGAAATCCGGGGTGGCACGGGAGGAGACGAAGCCGCAATCTTTGCCGGCGACCTCTGCAAGATGTACATGAAGTACTGCGAGTCGAAGGGCTGGAGCGTGGCCATAACCTCCGCCTCGGAAGGCGCGGCCGGAGGCTTCAAGGAAGTGGTGCTCAGCGTCACGGGCGAAGGCGTCTACGGCATTCTGAAATACGAGTCGGGAGTCCACCGCGTCCAGCGAGTGCCCGCCACGGAGACGCAGGGCCGCGTCCACACCTCGGCGGCGACAGTGGCTGTCCTTCCTGAAGCCGAGGCCTTCGATGTGGAAATCAACGAAGGAGAAATCAAGTGGGACACCTTCCGCTCGGGAGGCGCCGGCGGACAGAACGTCAACAAGGTTGAATCCGGCGTAAGGTTGCGCTACATGTGGAAAAACCCTGTGACGGGGTTGAGCGAGGAAATTCTCATCGAATGCACCGAGACCCGCGACCAGCCCAAGAACAAGGAGCGAGCCCTGAGCCGCCTGAGGACCTTCATCTACGACAAGGAACATCAGAAATACCTCGATGACATTGCATCGCGACGCAAGACCCTTGTCAGCACAGGCGACCGCTCGGCTAAAATCCGGACCTACAATTACCCGCAGGGACGTATCACCGACCACCGCATAAACTACACAATTTACAACCTTCAGGCATTCGTCGACGGCGACATACAGGACGTAATAGACCACCTCATTATCGCAGAAAACGCAGAAAAGCTCAAGGCCTCGGAACTCTGATGAAAAAATATCTCTCCTTCAGACGAATCAAAGAAGCGCTCGGGGCAATCCGCGGGCGCTTCGGTGTGACTTTATGGCTCGTCGTTGCTTTCTCGGTTTATCTGTGTGCATTGCCATGGATTGACGATGTTCCGAGGAATGTCGAGACAGCCATTGGAATAGGCTTTCCTCTTGCGGAGCTTATTTCGCTCACCGCATACCTCTGGTCCGAGACACTCGGGGCCTCAGCAAAGCGCAGAAATACGCTTCAGGCTATCGGCGGCGCAGTGGCCCTTGTGAACTTTCTATGGCTGCTGTCGACCTCCGGATACCTCTCGAACTCCGCTTCCATAAGCTATGCCTCGGTTTTCACAGCCCTCACCGCGGCAATTTTCTTCCTTCCGCCGCAAAGCCAAGCAAGCGCCGAAAACCAGTGGAACTATAGTGTCTCGGTGCTTGGAGCGGCATGCTTCGGGCTGGTACTCTGTATAGTAATGGCGATTTTTGTAGGTCTTTCGACAGAAACCGTCAGTCTGCTGTTTTCCCTACATCTCCACAAACTGACGGGAACCTTGTTCACTCTCGGGTGCTTCACGGTTCCGACGCTTGGAATCCTGGCATATCTTCCCCGCAAAAACGCGGATAACATGGAGGCCGCCGGACGGCCTCTGGCCCTGTTCTGCAAGAATGTTCTCCTTCCGCTTGCCGCCGCCTACACCCTCATCCTCTATGCCTACGGGCTGAAGATTCTCTTCACCTTCAATCTGCCGCAGGGAAGCGTCTGCTGGATGGTTACAGGACTCGTGAGTGTTTCCGTTCTCATTCTTTTCGGCGTGCAGGGCTATCTCCACACTGCGCAAGCAACTGAAAAAGGGCTGAAAATCTCGCAGATTGTCCTGAAATGGCTTCCGACAGCACTTCTGCCATTGCTTGTGCTGATGAGCGTGGCTCTGCTGTACCGCATCAACCAGTACGGCCTCACGCCCAAGCGCCTGTACATGGCCGCCTTCAACCTCTGGGCCTACGGAGCCATGTTGTATCTGATTTTCCGTCGGGAGGCCCGGTTCAACGTACTCGCGGCTTCCTTCGCCGCGCTGTTCCTGCTTTCATCGATAATTCCCGGCTTCAATTTCTATACCTGGGGGCTGAATACGGTCCGTGCGAAAGTCAAGGCGGAACTACGGGCCCACGGCGTCGAGAAACTGCCGCTGAGCGTGGACGAATTCAAGGCGGAATTGAGCAAAATGCCGCGAGAAGAGGCAAAAAGTATCGCCGACGACATCGAGTGGCTCGACAACTACCGCGACCACAGCTCGGTGGCGGATATTGTCATGAGCAAGGAGACAATCTACCGCTGGGAAGTTCTCCCGGACAGAGATTCCGGAACCGGGATCGTCATCAGACTCACTACGCCCGGACGCGAACTCAAGCCTATCCCTTCCGGATATTCGGGAATCAGATACGCATCCAACACGGACTATACATACATCCGGACCAACGAGGCCGGCTTCGGGACTGTAGAACTTGACGACAGCCTGAATATCATCGTGCCGCTCGATTCCCTCGCCGCGCTCGGCCAGCGGTACGACATGCGTGCCGTACCGGTGAAAACAACCGGCAGCTCCAAGTCCGTTTTCTTCATCACCCACATAGAAATCAAAGCCGACACGACCACGGCCGGAGAATATTCCAGAGTCAATGTAGGCGGCTACTTACTCAGCAAATAATTAAATCCATCATAAAATGAAAAGAAACGAACTCGTAGAAAATATCTTCCACAAGGGCAGCTTCCTCTGCACAGGCCTTGACCCCGACATCAAGAAACTTCCGCCTCACCTCCTTGAAAAGAAAGACGGCGAGCACCCCGTTCTGGCTTTCAACAAGGCTATCATCGACGCCACAGCGCCCTACACCGTGGCCTACAAGCCCAACCTCGCCTTCTACGAATGCCTCGGCGCCGAGGGAATCACCGTGCTTGAGGAAACCGTGAAGTACATCCGCGCGAACTATCCCGACCAGTTCATCATCGCCGACGCCAAGCGCGGCGATATCGGCAATACGGCTGCCATGTACGCGCGTTGCTTCTTCGAGCAGATGGACTTCGATGCCGTCACGCTCGCTCCCTACATGGGCGAGGACTCCGTGCGTCCGTTCCTCAACTATGAAGGCAAGTGGTCGATTATTCTCGCTCTGACCTCAAACAAGAGCGCGAGCGACTTCGAGACCGTGATGGACCGCAACGGCGTGACGATGTACGAGCGGGTTCTTCGCCGCTCGCGCCACTGGGGTTCGCCGGTCGACACGATGTACGTTGTCGGCGCCACACAGGCCGAACACCTCGCGAAAATTCGCGAGATTGTACCGCGCCACTTCCTGCTCGTGCCGGGCGTAGGCGCACAGGGCGGCAGCCTCGAGGACGTGGCCCGCTACGGCATGATCGACGAATGCGGACTGCTCGTAAATTCCTCGCGCGGCATCCTCTACGCCTCTTCGGGCGAGGATTTCGCCGAAGCCGCCGGCGCGGCCGCCAAGGCCCTCGCCGAACAGATGAAACAACTCCTGCCCTGCTGACAAGCGAAAACGCGGGGCGCTAAAGTTTATTTTGTCGACAATTCCTTCATTTTCTGAAATATGCGTCTCTCCGAACTAAAGCCCGGACAATCGGGCGTCATAGTCAAGACTCTCGGACACGGAGCATTCCGCAAACGTGTCGTCGAGATGGGATTTGTGCGCGGGCGCGTTGTCTCGGTGCTTCTTCAGGCTCCGCTCAACGACCCCATCAACTACCGTCTGATGAATTACGAGGTGAGTCTCCGCCGATCCGAGGCCGCGATGATTGAAGTCGTGGCGCTCGAAGGCGAAGACTGCCTCAAATGCGAGCATCTCGACGAAGCGTGTCCTCACTGCCCCATCGCCGACATCACACACGGAAAAGACGGCGAAAGCCGGCAGTCGCCGGGCTGCGACGTCAGGACATCGGAAATGCAGGCTATCATCAACCGCCATTCCCGCACAGTCAACGTAGCCCTTATCGGCAACCCCAACTGCGGCAAGACCTCTCTATTCAACATTGCCTCCGGAGCCAAGGAACACGTGGGAAACTACTCGGGGGTTACGGTCGACGCAAAAAGCGGTGTATTCCACCACAAGGGCTATACGTTCAACATCGTCGACCTACCGGGCACGTATTCGCTGACCACTTATTCCCCGGAAGAAATGTATGTGCGGCGCTACCTTCGCGACAACACGCCGGACGTGATAATTAACGTAGTAGACTCCTCCAACCTCGAGCGCAACCTCTATCTGAGCACCGAGCTCATCGACATGGACCGCTCGATGGTGATAGCGCTCAATATGTTCGACGAAATCCGCAGTCGCGGAGCCGAGCTCGACTACAAGACTCTCGGAAAGATGATCGGTGTGCCGATGTGTCCTGTAGTAAGCAAGACAGGCGAAGGAATACCCGAGCTTTTCGACACCGTCATATCGGTGTTCGAAGGCCGGAACAGCGACGTGCGCCATGTCCACGTAAATCTCGGTCAGGACATAGAGACCGCTCTGCGCCAGATGGTCGACACCATCAAGGCCGATCCTTCGATGAGCATACATTTCTCGCCGCGATACACCGCCATCAAGCTGCTCGAAGGCGACCACGAAATCGAGGACCGACTCCGCACCCCAATTGTCGACGGCCCTCCGGAGGCGCGCACGGGACACCAGCGCCACAGCCTCCTTCTCCTACGCGACAAACTCCGCGGCCACATCGAGAGCCTGCACGAGGAGGATGTCACCAGCATAATCGCGAGCGCCAAGTACGGCTTTATCGCCGGTGCCCTCGCCGAGACTTTCAAGCCCGGGAAGGAGCAGAAAAATCAGGCCACGAAGTTCATCGATTCTCTGGCGACCAACCGTTTCGCCGGCTTTCCGATTTTCTTCCTGATAATGCTCTTCATCTTCTGGGCCACATTCTTCGTCGGGCAGTATCCGATGGAGTGGATAGAATCGGCTGTGGAGTTCCTGAGCCAGCTCGTGAACAAGGCAATGCCGGACGGCCCGCTGAAGGACCTTGTCGCCGACGGAATAATCGGCGGTGTCGGCGGAGTTATCGTGTTCCTGCCCAACATCCTCATCCTTTATTTCCTGATTTCCTTCATGGAAGATTCAGGCTACATGGCAAGGGCGGCCTTCATCATGGACAAGCTCATGCACAGGATAGGTCTCCACGGAAAGAGCTTCATACCTCTCGTAATGGGCTTCGGATGCAATGTACCGGCCGTCCTCTCAACAAGGGCTATCGAGAGCCATTCCAGCCGTCTCATCACCATCCTTATCAATCCTTTCATGAGCTGTTCGGCCCGACTGCCGGTGTATGTGCTGATTATCGGCGCATTCTTTCCGAGCCACGCGGCGCTTGTGTTCATGGGGGTTTACCTCACGGGAATCATAGTAGCCATAATAACGGCCAAACTCCTTCGCCGCTTTTTCTTCAAGAAGGACGAGACTCCGTTCGTCATGGAGCTGCCGCCCTATCGTCTGCCGACAATGAAAGCCTCCCTCAGCCACACATGGGCCAAGGGTAAAGAGTACCTCAAGAAGATGGGTGGCATCATCCTGGTAGCCAGCATCATCGTATGGGCTTTGAACTATTTCCCGCTCCACAACGAGTCTGAAGCCGTGCCGACTGAAGCACCCTCGGCTGATCTCACTGACGAGAGCGGCATCGATCCGCGGCACGATTCCTATCTCGAAATGGCAGGAAAAGCCATAAATCCGGTAATGGTGCCTCTCGGGTTCACCTGGCGCGCCACGGTGGCGGCTCTTGCGGGAGTGCCCGCAAAGGAAATAGTAGTGTCGACTCTTGGCGTACTGTACACCAACGACGAGGAAGTGGAGAACGGACGTCTTGCGTCAAGGCTTACAGCACCGCGCGGTCCGGAGGGAAAGCCGGACTTCACCATGGCGTCTGCTCTCGCCTTCATGATTTTCATTCTTCTCTACTGCCCGTGTACGGCCACCGTGATGGCTATCGCGCGGGAAACGGGGCACTGGCGCTACGCGCTCTTCAGCATCGTATACAACACAGCCGTAGCGTGGCTCGTGGCCTTTCTGGTCTATCAAATCGCCGTGCTTCTATAATAAACGCCGTGTCGCGTCCGTTATCAGGATACGACACTTTTTCAAATGAAATCAGCCACAATCCACCATAAGCTGCGGCTCACGCTAATCACGGTCCTTCTCTCCTGCGCCCCGGGCCTCCGGGCGCAGGAGACGGGAACGGCATACAACTTTCTCGACGTGACGTCTTCCTCAAGGATATTCGGCCTGGGAGGAGTGAATATCTCCCTTGTCGACGACGACCTTACGAGTTCCGACCAGAATCCCGCGCTCCTCGGGCAGGAATGCTCCGGCCACGTTGTCATCGACTATATGCGTTACATGGGAGGCTCGAATTTTGCGGGAGTTCGCTATGCCCATTCTGTCGGTGAACACGGAAGCTGGAGCGCGCGGCTTCGGTATTTCGGATACGGGGCCATGGACGAGCGCGACGAACACGGCAACCTCCTCGGCAAATTCTCGCCCAAAGATGTGTCGTTCGGCGGCAGCTATTCGCACGACTTCAACGACTACCTCCGCGGCGGCATCGAACTGAAATTTCTCTACAGCGGGTATGCCGACTACACGGCATTCGCCCTTGCCACGGACATAGGCATCAACTACTACAACCCCGAGCGCGACCTCTCGCTCTCTGCGGTCGTAAGCAACGCCGGCGGACAGCTGAAACGTTTCACCGAAAACTATGCCCGTCTGCCGTTCGACATACGCCTCGGGTGGTCGCAGACCTTCGGCTCGTTTCCCGTCCGTTTCTCCATCACGGCGTGGAATCTCACAAAATGGAAGATGCCCTACTATTCCGCAGGCGACGGCACGCCGGAGAACGAGCCGGAACTCAAGGAAAGTTTCGGCAGCAACCTTTTCAGACACCTTGTTTTCGGGGCTGATCTCGTAAGCAGCGACAATTTCTATGTGGGAATCGGCTACAACTACAAGACCCGCACGGACATGTCGACCTACAAACGGAATTTCTTCTCGGGCTTCTCTCTGGCGGCCGGCCTGCGGGTCAAAAGCTTCGGCCTCGGTCTCGCCTTCGCCCAGCCCCACTCCGGCGCCACCTGCCTTATGGTGAACCTGACCTGCAACCTTCAAGAACTAATCAGATAATGAAATCCATCACCGTAGCCATCGACGGCTACTCCTCTTCAGGCAAAAGCACCATGGCGCGCCGGCTGGCCGCGACAGTGGGCTACAGATATATCGATTCCGGCGCCATGTACCGCGCTGTCACTCTTTACGCTCTCGACCACGGAATTGTCGGCGACGACGGCAGCGTCGACGAAAGCGCCCTCACGGCCGCGCTCCCGGACATACATATAGACTTCGCCCCGGCTTCCGCTCCGGGCGAGCACCAGCATACGCTCCTGAACGGACGCGACGTCGAGGCTGAAATCCGCCGTCTGCGCGTCAGCAACGCCGTTTCCCCCGTCGCCGCAATCGCCTCCGTCCGTAAGGCCATGACAGCGCTCCAGCAGTCCATGGGCAAGGAAGGCGGCATCGTGATGGACGGACGCGACATAGGCACCACGGTCTTCCCTAATGCCGAACTGAAGATTTTCGTGAACGCCTCGGCCGAGACCCGGGCACAACGCCGGTTCAAGGAGATGGTCGACGGCGGCTCTCAGGTGAATTATGCCGATGTCCTTGCCAATGTTGTGCACCGCGACCACATCGACGAGACCCGCGCGGAAAGTCCGTTGCGCCGCGCTGACGACGCAATCGAGCTTGATAATTCCAGCATGAGCATCGAAGAGCAGGACGCCTGGCTTCTTGACAGATTCCGCCACGCGTCGGAGTAAGCGGCAAATCTCACGGACATACCATGTACAGAATCGAGATAGACCCCGAATCCGGTTTCTGCTTCGGAGTTGTCACGGCAATCCGGAAAGCCGAGGAGCATCTCCGGGAGCTGAGCGAGGACGGCGAAGGCCTTTGCTGCCTCGGTGACATCGTCCATAATTCCGACGAAGTCGAGCGACTGCGGCGGAAGGGACTGCGCACCATCAACCATTCCGACCTCGACAACCTTTCCGAAGGCTCGACCGTGCTTCTCCGTGCCCATGGGGAACCTCCGGAAACCTACGAAAAAGCCCGCTCGAGGAATATCCGCATCATCGACGCCACCTGCCCCGTTGTCCTTCGGCTCCAGCAACGTGTGAAGGAAGCATACAACTCGCCGAGCAGACCGCAGATTGTCATTTACGGAAAGAACGGCCATGCCGAAGTGAACGGTCTCGTGGGGCAGACTGCCGGCGAGGCAATTGTAGTCGAAGGGCCCGACGGGCTGGACCGTGTCGACTTCAGCCGTCCGATAGCGCTGTTCTCCCAGACTACAAAGAGTCTTGAAGGCTTCCGGAGCATCATCTCGGAAATCGGCAAACGGATTGCCGAAGGCGTCGACTTCAAATATTACGACACCATCTGCCGTCAGGTGAGCAACCGCGCGGACCATCTGCGGGAGTTTGCCCGCGCGCACGACGTTGTCCTCTTCGTCGCAGGGACCAAGAGCAGCAACGGAAAGGTGCTTTACAACCATTGTCTCAGTGAAAATCCCCGCACCCACCTTCTCGCCAACGCCTCGGAGCTCCGCAAGGAATGGCTTGCCGGAGCTGCCTCCGTCGGAATCTGCGGGGCCACCTCCACTCCGCGCTGGCTCATGGAGGAGGTTGCGGAGGCCGCCCGCGCCAATTAATGATTTCATAGCCATCGACGTCGAGACGGCCAATTTCGAGACCTCGAGTATCTGCGCCATAGGTGCCGTGAAAGTCCGCGGCGGAATAATCGTCGACTCACGCTATTCTCTGGTCAATCCCGAGCCATGCTGGTACGCGTCGCGCTGCGTCGCCGTCCACGGCATCACGGACCGGGACACATGGAATGCCCCGTCCTTCGGAACCTTGTGGAAATCATGGCAGGAATGGATGAAAGAAGGTCTCGACGAAGAGGGAGAGCCTGTGTTCGTGGCCCACAACGCCGCCTTCGACAGCCGCTGCATCCGCGAGGCCTGCAGGATATACGGCCTTGAGGCGCCCGAAAAATGGGACTGCACCCTCATCGCGGCGCGGAAGAGCATTCCCCGCGGGATGCTTGCGTCGAAAAGCCTCGACTCCCTTTGCGCCTTCTTCGGAATTCCGCTCGAAAGACACCACTGCGCCCTCGACGATGCGGTTGCCTGCGCGAAACTCGGCACTATCCTGCTTTGAAAATTGACGGATGCGAGAATTTGCGGAAATGAAAAGTTTTTGCTAATTTTGCGGTACGTTAAACCATTCACGAAATATCATGTCCTGTAGCGCACATAGTTTTGTGTCGATATCGCAAGCGAGCAAGGAGCAGATTGAAGAGCTTCTGAGGCGCAGTGCCTATTTCGAGCAACATCCGAACAGCGAACTTTTGAAAGGACGCGTCGTGGCGACACTTTTCTTTGAACCGTCGACACGCACGCGTCTTAGTTTTGAAACGGCGGTCAACCGTCTCGGCGGACGTGTAATCGGATTTTCCGACGCATCGACCTCCTCGACCTCGAAAGGCGAGACCCTGAACGACACAATCAAGATGGTGGCGAATTATGCCGATCTCATCGTAATGCGCCACTATCTCGAAGGGGCCGCGCAGTGGGCTTCGGAAGTCACGGATGTGCCCATCGTCAACGCCGGCGACGGCGCCAACCAGCATCCGTCGCAGACGATGCTCGACCTCTATTCCATACTCAAGACTCAGGGACGCCTCGAAGACCTCACAATTACAATGGTAGGCGACCTCAAATACGGCCGCACGGTCCACTCCCTGCTCCAGGCCATGAAATATTTCCGGCCGAAATTCCGCTTCGTGGCCTCGAAAGAACTGGCCATGCCGGAAGAATACCTCGCTTTCTGCCGCGAAAACGGCATCGAATACGAGGAACACCGCGAGTTCTCGCCGGAAGTGATAGATGAAAGCGATATCATCTACATGACACGCGTACAACGCGAGCGCTTCGCCGATCCTCTCGAATATGAAAAGGTGAAAGACCTCTACACCCTGCGCAAGGCAATGCTCGAAGGCGCGAAACCCAACCTCAGGATTCTCCACCCCCTCCCCCGCGTCAACGAAATCGACAAGGACGTCGACAGCTGCCCGGAGGCATATTATTTCGAACAGGCCCGCAACGGCGTATTCGCCCGCCAGGCCATCATCACCGACGCACTCGGCATCGAAATCCCGAAAGAATAAGAAGCCATGACAAAGGACAAGAAAGAACTCGCAGTCGCCGCCCTCCGCAACGGCACAGTGATAGACCATATTCCCTCGGCAGCGCTTTTCACGGCCGTGCGCTTCCTTGAGCTCGAAAAACTCGACAAGTCGGTGACCATAGGCTACAACCTCGCCAGCGGGAAACTCGGCACCAAGGGCATTATCAAAGTCGCCGACACCTTCTTCGACGATGCCGTCCTCAACCGTATTGCCATCATAGCCCCTACGGCTGTCGTCAACATCATCCGCGACTTTGAAGTGGTGGAGAAAAAGAAAGTGACGCTCCCCGACGAGCTCGTGGACATCGTGCGCTGCAACAATCCCAAGTGCATCACCAACAACGAGCCCATGGCCACGCGCTTTGATGTGACTGACGCAGGCACCGGAGTCCGTCTCCACTGCCATTATTGCAATCATACGGTGGCCGGCCCCGAGGCCCGTTTCAAATAGTGCCGGGATGAAACAGAGCTGGAAGCCCGGAACCTTGCTTTATCCCCTGCCCGCGGCTCTTGTCAGCTGCGGCGAAGGTGTCGGGCCCGGGACGTCCAATCTGTTCACGGTGGCATGGACCGGTATTGTCTGTACAAACCCTCCGATGCTGTCGATTTCCGTCCGTCCAGAGCGCGCCTCATATCCTATAATTAAGGAGAGGGGTGAGTTCACTGTTAATCTGACGACTGCCGCAATGGCCCGAGCCACCGACTTCTGCGGAGTCCGGTCCCGGAGGGATCTGACTGACAAGTGGGCCTCGGCCGGATTGCACGCAGTCCCCGGAATCGCCGTCAGCTGTCCGGCGGTAGCCGAAAGTCCCATCTCACTCGAATGCAGAGTGCGCGAGGTGAAGGAACTGGGCAGCCACCATATGTTCATAGCGGATATCGTGAACGTGCTGGCCGATGAAGCCTATATGGACCCGGAAACCGGAAAGTTCCGTCTCGAGGACGCCGGACTTATGAGCTACATCCACGGGCGTTACTATGCCCAGGGCGCCGAGCTCGGGCATTTCGGCTTTTCCGTCAGACGCCCCGCCAAAAAGAAGAAAAAATAACCGCCGGCTCCTGAACAGACAGACCGGCATAATTATATCAATATGACCCACGACAAAGTGATTTTCGACCTGATCGAGCGCGAACACCTGCGCCAGAAAGACGGCATCGAGCTTATCGCCTCCGAGAACTACGTGAGCGACGACGTGATGCGCGCCATGGGCTCCTGTCTCACCAACAAATACGCCGAGGGCTATCCCGGCCACCGATATTACGGCGGTTGCGGAGTGGTCGACGAAGTAGAGCAGATTGCCATCGACCGCGTCAAACAACTTTTCGGCGCCGAGTATGCCAACGTGCAGCCTCACTCGGGCGCCCAGGCCAACATGGCCGTATTCATGGCCTGTCTGAAGCCCGGCGACAAGTTCATAGGCCTGAACCTGAGCCACGGCGGCCATCTCTCGCACGGGAGTCCAGTTAACTTCTCGGGTCTGGTTTTCCATGCCCTCGAATACAACGTGACAGCCGAAACCGGCCTCGTGGACTATGACGGCTTCGAGGAGACCTGCCGCGCCGAGCGTCCGAAACTCATAATTGCGGGCGCAAGTGCCTATTCCCGCGAATGGGATTATGCCCGTATGCGCAAGGTTGCAGACGAAATCGGAGCCATTTTCATGGTCGACATGGCCCACCCCGCCGGACTCATAGCCGCGGGACTTCTCGACAATCCTCTGAAATACGCCCATATCGTCACGTCCACGACCCACAAGACCCTCCGCGGTCCGAGAGGCGGCATTATCCTTATGGGCAAGGACTTCGTCAATCCCTGGGGCAAGACATCGCCCAAGGGCGAACCGCGCATGATGAGCCAGCTGCTGGACTCTGCGGTGTTCCCCGGCGTTCAGGGCGGTCCGCTCGAGCACGTAATCGCCGCCAAGGCCGTGGCCTTCGGCGAAGCGCTCCAGCCTTCGTTCCGCGACTATCAGCTTCAGGTTCGCTCCAACGCCAGGGCAATGGCCAAGGCCCTCCTCGACAGAGGCTACAACATCGTCTCCGGCGGAACGGACAACCACTGCGTGCTTCTCGACCTCAGGTCCAAATACCCTGACCTCACAGGCAAAGTGGCCGAGAAGGCTCTTGTTGCTGCCGACATCACGGCCAACAAGAACATGGTTCCCTTCGACTCCCGTTCGCCCTTCCAGACCTCGGGCATCCGCCTCGGAACACCCGCCATCACCACCCGCGGGGTCAAGGAAGACCTTATAGAGCCTATCGTTGAACTCATCGACGCCGTTCTTTCCAATCCGGAGGATGCCAGGACCATCGAGGTCACCCGCCGCAAGGTGAACGAGATGATGAGCGCCTTCCCCATCTTCGCCTGGTGAACAAGATCCATGTAATAATAGTTGCCGCGGGCAGCGGACGCCGGTTCGGAAGTCCGCTGCCCAAGCAATTCTGTATGCTTGCCGGCAAACCCGTCCTCGCCCATACGCTTGACAATCTCCGGATGGCTTTCGGCCCTGAAGCGGAATTCACGCTTGTGCTTCACCGCGATTATTTCGGGCTTTGGGAAAAACTGGCAGCCGAAAGCGTATGCGCGAGGGAGAACCGACTTGTTGCCGGAGGAGCAAGCCGCGCGGAATCCGTAGCAAACGCACTTCAGGCATGCTCTCCGGACAAGGGAGAACCTGTTATGGTTCACGATGGCGTGCGCCCTTTCGTGACACCTGGTATGGTCAAGGACCTTGTAAAGGCACTCGACAACGGCGCCGACTACGCATTGCCGGCCGTGCCCCTTTCCGACTCAATCCGGGAACAAGAGACCGACGGCACATGGCATGCCCGCGAGCGCAGCCGCTACCGTGCGGTACAGACTCCTCAGGCTTTCCGTGGTGGCATACTTGTCGAGGCTTACAGGCTAGCCAATGAAAAATACGGCTACGATATGTTCACAGATGACGCATCCGTGGTCGAAAAGACACTACCGGGATTGCAGCTAAGGCTGACGGAAGGCTCTCCATACAATATGAAAATCACAAATCCTCTCGACCTTAGAATCGCGGAGGTCCTGCTCGACTGATGCTCTCGCTGCGCAAGCTCGACATAAAATACGTCAAGGGCGTAGGGCCGAAGCGTGCAGAAATTCTTGCCAAAGAGCTGGGAATCCGCACAGCCTACGACCTCCTGCGCCATTATCCGTCGAGCTATGTGGACCGGTCGAAGTACTATGAAATAAGGGAATTGCGCAGCATTAACCCTGACTCGCTTCCCGCATTACAGGTAAAGGGGCGGTTCGTGAGCTCGAATGTCCTCGGCGAGGGCGCCAGGATGCGCCTTGTCGCCTTATTTACGGACGGGACTGCAACGATGGAGGTGACATGGTTCAAAAGTGTCAGGACAATCCGTAAATCGCTCGATCCGGAGAAGACCTACGTGCTTTTCGGCAAGGTTGGGACCTTCAACGGCAAACTGCAGATGGTCCATCCGGAAATGGAGGACTCGTCCAAGGCAAGTACCGGTCAGGGAACCCGTGGAGTCTACCCTCTTACCGAGGGCCTCCGGAAGGCCAACATCGGCTCAAAAGCCATTTATACCATAGTCTGGACAATCCTCGGAGGCGACGGAGCGCAGAGACGCCTCGTCGACCCTCTGCCGGAAAGTGTCCTCAGAAGCCGGGGCCTCATGCCTATCTCCGACGCCATACGCGAGATTCATTTTCCTACATCACCCGACGCACTCGCCCGGGCAAGGTTCAGGTTCAAGTTCGAGGAACTGTTTTATATCCAGACCGACATGCTGATGCGCTCGAAAGGACGCAAACAGCTGTCCCGAGGTCTGAGGATGCCGCATGTAGGCGACTGGTTCAATATGTTCTACCGTCAGTGCCTGCCCTTCGAACTTACCGGCGCGCAGAAGCGTGTCATCAAGGAAATCCGCGCCGACATCATGAGCGGAAAGCAGATGAACCGGCTTGTGCAGGGCGACGTTGGTTCGGGCAAGACGCTTGTGGCCCTCATGTGTATGCTTCTTGCCATCGACAACGGCTATCAGGCCGCACTCCTCGCCCCGACGGAAATACTCGCCGCCCAGCATTACGAGACCATCAGCGGACTGGCGGCGAAAATCGGTCTGAACGTGCGGCTTCTAACGGGAAGCACCCGGGCCAAGGCCCGCGAGGAAATCCACGGGCAGCTACGCGACGGGACACTCCACATTCTTGTCGGCACCCATGCCATCCTCGAGGACAAGGTGGAGTTCGCCCGACTGGGATTTGCCGTCATCGACGAGCAACACCGATTCGGAGTCGTACAGAGAGCCCGGCTGTGGGGCAAAGGGCCGGAGGGCTTCGCTCCGCATATCCTTGTGATGACAGCCACGCCGATTCCGCGCACTCTTGCAATGACTGTGTACGGCGATCTTGATGTCAGCGTAATCGACGAACTTCCTCCTGGCAGGAAGCCCGTGGAGACTGTTCTGCGCTTTGAGCAGCAAAGGATGCAGGTGTACAGAGCCATGGGAGCCCAGTTGCGAAAGGGACGTCAGGTCTATATAGTATACCCGCTTATTGAAGAAAACGAAAAACTCGACCTCAAGAGCCTTGAGGAAGGCTACGAGAACATCTGCGAGACATTCAGGGATTATCGAGTGGCTTTTGTCCACGGAAAGATGAAGCCTGCCGAAAAAGAGCATCAGATGCATCTTTTCGCATCCGGCGAGGCGAAAATCATGGTAGCCACAACCGTAATCGAGGTTGGCGTCAATGTTCCCAACGCCACGACAATGATTATTGAGAATGCCGAGCGTTTCGGACTCTCGCAACTGCACCAGCTCCGCGGCCGCGTGGGGCGAGGAGGCGAGAAAAGCTATTGTGTGCTCATGAGCCGCTACAACATCAGCGGCGACACCCGCAAGCGGCTCGACGTCATGTCTTCGACGACCGACGGCTTTGTTATAGCGGAAGCCGACATGCAGTTCCGCGGTCCGGGCGACATCGAGGGGACAATGCAGAGCGGCCTGCCTTTCGACCTGAAAATCGCATCTCTCGCGCAGGACGGCCAGATAATAGCGCTTGCGCGCGAGACGGCGGAAAGCCTGCTGAAGGAAGACCCGCAGCTTGCGGCACCGGCGAACACAGGACTCTCCCGGGCCATCCGCGAACTCACCGGCCGCAAAGCCGACTGGAGCCAGATTTCATAGATGCAACAATGCGGCTGCCTCACGGTAGCCGCATTGTTGCAAATAAACCAATCATTATCACATTTCTTACAAGAGGATTTTATCGTCCTTGTGAAATTATAACACAAGTTGGAGGAAAAAGGTTTGCCCGTTAGATGATTTTTTCAAAAAAAACCGCTATATTTGTGGCGATGAAACTCATAGCTCTCCGACTCTATCAATTTCTTGTCATGGCCCCGCTTCTGGCTGTGATAACAATCTTAGCTGCCGTCCTTACCACCGCAGGAAGTCTTCTGGGCGCCGGGCGCTTCTGGGGATACTGGCCGGCCCATCTGTGGGCCAGAGCTTTCTGTGTGCTCAGCCTTGTGAAGGTGACAGTCAGAGGGAGGGAGAACATCTCGCCGGAGACCTCCTACGTCTTTGTGGCTAACCATCAGGGAGCCTACGACATATTTTCCATCTACGGCTATCTCAACCACGATTTCCGCTGGATGATGAAAAAGGGCCTTGAGCGCATCCCGCTTGTCGGCTACAGCTGCAAGGTGTCGGGACATATATATGTTGACAACTCCACTCCTTCCGCCACCCGGAGGACCATGGCGGAGGCCGAGAAACGCCTGCGCGACGGCATGAGCGTGGTCGTCTTTCCCGAGGGTTCCCGCACTCGCGACGGCCGCATGCACCGCTTCCACCGCGGAGCATATATGCTGGCCATGGAATTCAGCCTGCCTGTGGTGCCCATCACCATCGACGGCGCCTACAGCGTCCTGACCCGCGGAAGCTGGCTTCCGAAGCCGGGACATATCACTCTCACAATCCACAAGCCCATAGAGCCGGACTCCGACGGACACCGCCTCGACAGACTTATGGCCGAGAGTTATGCGGCGATAGCCTCCGCCTTCCCTGGCGAGAGCACAGTCGGCGCGAACTCCTTTCAGAATTGAAGCTACCTCCTTAGTTATAATCAAATACACAATTCCATACTGACACAACAATGAAGAAAACCGGAATTCTCGTAACAGGCGGCACAGGCTATATCGGCTCACATACTACCGTCGAACTCATCAAGGCGGGCTACCATGTGGTAATCATCGATAACCTCAGCAATTCCAATATCGGCGTCCTCGACGGAATCGAGGAAATTACCGGCGTCCGTCCCGACTTCATAAAAGGCGACTGCACCGATATCGCGACTCTCCGCGAGCTCTTCAAGAAGTACAGCGACATCAAGGGCATCATCAATTTCGCCGCGTCGAAGGCCGTGGGCGAAAGCGTCCAGAAGCCCATCCTCTACTACCGCAACAACCTCAACACCCTTATGAATCTTCTGGAGTGCATGGGCGAGTTCGGCGTTGACGGCATCGTATTCTCCTCTTCCTGCACCGTCTACGGCGAGCCCGACGTGAACCCCGTCACCGAAAACTCCCCCATCAAGCCGGCGACGTCGCCTTACGGCAACACCAAGCAGATTTCCGAGGAAATAATCGAGGACGTAATCCACAGCGGCGCACCCTTCAAAAGCATCATCTTGCGCTACTTCAATCCCGTGGGCGCTCATCCCTCGGCCCTCATCGGCGAGCTCCCCAACGGCGTTCCCCAGAACCTCATCCCCTATCTCACCCAGACAGCCATCGGCATCCGTAAGGAACTCGCTGTCTTCGGCGACGACTACAACACACCGGACGGCTCCTGCATCCGCGACTTCATCAATGTAGTGGACCTCGCCAAGGCTCATGTCATCGCTGTGGAGAGGCTCGTGGAGAACAAGTGCGAGACGCCAGTCGAGATTTTCAACCTCGGCACCGGAAACGGAGTCAGCGTCCTCGAACTCATCAACACATTCGAGGAAGCCACGGGCGTGAAAGTCCCCTACCATATCGCTCCTCGCCGCGAAGGCGACATCGAAAAGGTCTGGGCCGACCCGCGCAGAGCCAATGAGGTTCTCGGCTGGAGTGCCGACACTCCTCTCGCCGACACCATGCGCTCGGCATGGAAGTGGCAGCTTGCCCTTCGTGAAAAAGGCATAATGTAAAATCTGAAAAACCATAACCCGACGATGAGAAAATCGATAATTCTTGTCGCCGGGCTGTTTTGTGCCCTCTCCCTCGGGGCCCAGACACCCGGCGAAGACATCAGGACCGAAATCCGCAACTGCCCGGAAAAGGCAGGCGGCGTATATTTCGCCTATCCGACCGAGCAAATTTCCAAAACGGCATCGGAGCGCCCCAAGGGCTACACACCCTTTTATATCAGCCATTACGGCCGCCACGGGTCGCGTTACCTTATCACCGACCGCGACTACAGCGACATCATAAAGCGCCTCGACGACGCCAAGAGCCACGATGCCCTCACGCCCCTTGGCCTTGACGTGCTCGCCCGACTCGATTCCGTATGGAAGGAAGCAGAGGGACGCGGAGGCGAACTGACTCCTCTCGGCACGAGGCAGCACAGATCCATAGGACGTCGCGCCGCGGAAGCATTCCCCGAAGCCTTCGCCGGAAAAGACGCCGAAGTCACTGCCGCCTCCACCGTGGTGATGCGTTGCGCACATTCCATGTTCGCCTTCCTAGAAGGCCTGAAGGAGCTCAACCCGCAGCTCGACATCGCGCGCGAATCGTCGGAGCGCAACATGTACTATCTCAACTACCACAGTGCGGAATCCGGGCCGTACAGCAGCCACGAGGGCCCCTGGTATCAGGACTACAAGCGTTTCAAAGCCAGGAACACGCGTCCCGAGCGTCTAATGACCGCTCTTTTCAAGGACCCGGTATACCTCGGGCGCTATGTCGATCAGGACAAGCTCATGTGGCAGCTCTACTGGCTCGCCGTCGACATGCAGAACATGGAGACCCCGATAAGCTTCATGGACCTCTTCACCAACGACGAACTCTATGACATGTGGGCGACAGCAAACTTCAATTTCTACGCCTGCAACTCCTCATATCCGCTCGCAAACGGCGAGCATACGGCCAACGCACGCAATCTTGTCCGAGACATAATTACGAAGGCCGACGGATATGTCGACGGAAACAAACACGGCGCGAGTCTCCGTTTCGGGCACGACGGCAACATCATACCGCTTACCGCGCTCCTGAAAATCGATGGCTGCTACTCCGAAGCAATCGCTCCCGAAGACCTCGCGGCGAGCGGTTATGCCAACTACCGCATCTCCCCCATGGCCTCGAACCTCCAGATGATATTTTTCAGGAACAACAAGAAACCCGAGGATGTGCTTGTCCGCGTGAACCTCAACGAGCGGCCCGCGAAACTGCCCGTAGAGAATGTCGGCGACGGCCTCTACCGCTGGACTGACCTCCGCGAATACCTCCAGTCGCTGCTCTGAATTCAAAATCTTATAACTTAGGGCCGGATTTAACATTTATTGTTGAATCCGGCCCTAAACTTTTTACCATGAGCGAAGTCAAAATGTTAAATATCATACAAAATGACGGACAGATGCGAAACAGAGCAAGAAATTCGTTATCTTTGTAAACCAAACCCGGACAATAAACATTTTGACAATAAAGGACAAACTATGAAAAAGGCATTCTTCACCGGATTCAGAAGTCTTGCCGTAGCCATCGCCGCGGCAGGGCTGTTCATCTCGCCCATGACTATCATGGCCGACGATTTCGATGACGACGACCTCTATTACTCGCCAGCGAAGGCCGAAAAGGCCAAGAAGGAACGCGAGGCGAAACAGCTCGAGGAGCAGCGTCGGGCACAGGCTGAATACGAGGCCCGCATGGCTCGCCTCGATTCCATGTCGGCCGCCTACAATGCCAAGCATCCTGTGTCGGAACTCGACATGAACGTGGATGACTACAACCGCCACGGCTCATTCCTCGTGAATGCCAACAGTCATAACGCGAAAGCCGATTCAGCCGCCATTCCCGCAGGCGACTTCGCCTACACCCGGCGCATCGAGCGGTTCCACAACGACAGTATCGTAAGCCAGAGCAACGACGAGGCTCTACAGGAATATTACTACGCCACGGCCTCGCAGCCGCAGAACGACCCGACCGTTGTCAACATATACGTCAACGATCCCTACGGCTATTACGGGAACTGGTACGGAGGATACTACACGCCCTACTACTACAATCCCTGGCGTTACAACTACGCCTGGGGATTCGGATGGGGCGGATGGTACGACCCCTGGTTCGACTTCGGCTGGGGCCCTTCGTGGGGATGGAGCTGGGGATGGGGTCCCGGATGGGCTCCCGGCCCCTGGGTTCCCGGTCCGGGCTACCCCGGCTGGGGCGGACGGCCCTGGCATCCCACGGGCATTCCCGGTGCCTCCCGTCCCCACAGGCCCTCCTATGCAGGAACAAGCTCGGGCGGCAGCCGCCGTCCCGGTTCGGCCGTCTCGCCCTCCGGAAACATCCGGCCCGGCAACATGGGGAACGGACGCCCGAGTTTTGGCCGCGGCAATTCAGGAACCCGTCCGGGGATCGGAAACTCATTCGGCACTTCACGTCCCGGAAACTCCGGCCGACCTTCCGGCACCTCCGGAAACTACAGCCGTCCCGGCAACTCCGGCAACCGCAACAACTACAACGGCAACAGCAACAACAACTCCTCGTCGCCCAGCCACAACTACAGCCCTTCGCACAACTATTCTCCGAGCCGCTCGTCCGCTAGCTACAGCAGCCCGAGCCGCGGCAGCTACGGAGGCGGTTCAGGCCGCTCGGGAGGCGGTGCGGCAGGTGGTCGCGGGCGCAGATAAAATCCCTACTCTCCTCCTTGTTAAAATCAACTATTTATGGAAAAGACATTCAAGCTAAGCATAGCGGCCGCACTGCTCCTGCTCCCGGGAGCTGTGCACGCACAGAGCGCAATCGACGCCAACCAGATCAATGGTTCCGACGTCCGCGGCACGGCACGATTCGTGGCGATGGGCGGAGCCTTCACCTCCCTCGGCGGAGACCTCTCGACCCTGACGCAGAACCCTGCGGGCCTCGGCATCTACCGCCGGAGTGAAATCGGCCTGACATTCGACATCAATAAACGCAACTACTCCTCCACAACTCCGGGCTACAAGTTCAACAACTCGCAGACCAAGGCCTACTTCGACAACTTCGGCTATGTCGGCACCGCAAACCTCAACGGCGCGCTGCGCTCTTTCTCATGGGGCGTAAGCTATCAGCGACTCAACGCCTTCCACCGCCGCCACGAGGGCTACAACATGCCGACGGAGACCTCGCTCTCCAACTATATCGCGTCCTATACGGGCGGCATTCCTTCGGCTGACCTCATGCCTTCCTCCGGCTATAACCCCTACCTCGACTCGGGAAAGGACTGGCTGAGCATCCTCGGCGCCTCTTCGCACATCATCAACCCTGTCGGCAGTTCAGACAACTGGCAGGGGCTGCACGGCCCCGCTACCACGGGCGACGCGGCCTACACGGTCGAGGAATCCGGCTATCAGGACGAGTACAACATCGACTTCGGCGGAAACGTCTCGGACATCGTATACTGGGGTATCGGCATAGGCATACAGGACATCAGCTACAACCGCCGACTCGTCTACAGCGAGAGCATGGAGAACGCCAACATCCTCGGCTACCGTCCGAACACGACAATCACGGGCAACGCCGGTTTTGAGATGGACTCCTGGAAGTCCATCTCCGGCTCGGGCGTCAACCTCAAGCTCGGTGTGATCGTTCGCCCCTTCGACGAGTTCCGAATCGGCTTTGCCGTGCATACCCCCACATGGCTCCACCTCAACCATCAGGGCGACTCCTATCTGAGCTACAGCTACTTCGACCCCACTCAGCCCGAAAGCGACAACAATCCCTTCCAGGGAGAGGAGTCCACCGCGCTGTATGACTACGATTCGCGCCTGACGAGCCCCTGGCGCTTCATGTTCGGCGCAAGCTACAATATCCTCAACCGCGCGATTGTCAGCGTGGACTACGAGAGGGTTCAATATCAGGACATGCGTCAGAAATACCAGGCACCCGGCACCTTCGGAGGTTATTCTTTTGTTACCGACGAGGCTACCAACGCCGAAATCAAGAGCTATTACAAGGGCGGCGACATCATCCGCGCCGGCGTGGAGTTCCGCGTGACTCCGAAATTCAGCATCCGCGCAGGCTACAACATCCAGACCGGCCATGTCCGCGAGGCCGCCAAGGAAGCCGGAGCGAACATCGTGACGGCCGGCGTCGACCCGAGCTACAACTTCAGCAACAGCACCGAGAACCTCTCCTTCGGTCTCGGCTACCGCTACAAGGCCTGGTATATCGACCTCGCATACCAGTGGAAGCACCGCGAGGACACCTTCCATGCCTACACGGATTTCAACGGATTCCAGGCCCCAAGGGCAACGATGACGGACAACATCCATTCCTTCGTGATTTCCACGGGATTCCGCTTCTGAACGTCAACCTTCCGCCGTCCGAAAATTCCCGGGCGGCGGATTTTTTTCGACAATTTCGCAAGTTATCGACAAATGTTTCACTTTCGTGGAACATTTTTTCTTTATTTGGAGCGGAGTTGTTATCTTTGCAGAAACAAACTCCTCATCTGCTGATAATATGGGAAAAATAATAGCTATAGCGAACCAGAAGGGAGGCGTCGGCAAGACAACGACGACAATCAATCTCGCGGCATCGCTCGCTAAAGAAGGGAAACGCGTTCTCATAATCGACGCGGACCCGCAGGCCAACGCCACCTCGGGATACGGCATCGACCCACGGACGATGACTTCGTCAATCTACGAGTGCATGGTCGACGGCTATCCTCTCGACGGCTCCCAGGTGGCAACCTGCATGGAAGGCCTTGACCTGATTGGCTCAAGGATAGACCTTGCGGGCGCCGAAATAGAGCTGATCGGCAAAACCGACCGCGAGCGCGTGCTCGCAAAGCTACTTCAGCCTGTACGCGAAAAATACGACTACATCATCATCGACTGCTCGCCGTCGCTCGGACTGATAACCGTGAACGCGCTGACCGCCGCCGACTCGGTGATTATCCCCGTTCAGGCGGAATACTTCGCTCTTGAAGGCATCAGCAAACTTCTCAACACGATACGCATCATCAAGGGACGCCTCAATCCCTCGCTCGAAATCGAAGGCTTCCTGCTCACGATGTACGACGCGCGCCTGAGGCTCGCGAACCAGATATACGACGAGCTCAAAGGCCACTTCGGCGACATGGTGTTCAATACGGTGATTCCCCGCAACATCAGGCTCAGCGAGGCTCCCAGCCACGGCCTTCCGGCGATACTCTACGACGCGGAAAGCCGTGGAGCCACAAGCCATGTTCTCCTTGCAAGGGAAATAATCGCCAAACACAAGAAGAAAAAATGACATCTCCGACAAAACGCAACGCACTCGGCCGCGGCCTGGACTCCCTGCTGCCCATGGACGACACCCCTGCCCGCGGTTCTTCTGCCATAAACGAAATTCCCCTTTCGCTCATCTCGGCCAATCCCGACCAGCCGCGCCGCACATTCGACGAGGAAAGCCTCGAAGAACTGGCGGCATCCATCGCGCAGATCGGCATCATCCAGCCCCTTTCGCTCCGCAAGACGGGTCCGGAGTCCTACCAGATTATCGCCGGCGAGCGGCGCTTCCGTGCGGCCCAGATGGCCGGACTGGAATCGGTGCCGGCGTACATCCGCACGGCAAACGACGCCGAACTCACCGAAATGGCCCTCATCGAGAACATCCAGCGCGAGGACCTCAACGCCATAGAAATCGCCCTGACATTCCGCAAACTCATCGACCAGTACAGTCTGACTCAGGAAAGACTCAGCGAGAGAATAGGCAAGAAACGCGCGACGATAGCCAATTTCCTGCGCCTGCTCCGGCTTCCGGCGGAAGTGCAGCTCGGTCTCCGCGACGGACGCGTGGACATGGGTCACGCCCGCGCTCTGCTCACCATCTCCAATCCGGCCCTGCAGCTCAGGCTTTACAACGAGATTCTGCGCGACGGCCTCAGCGTGCGTCGGGTAGAGGAACTCGCCAAGGCCTATCAGGCCGCAGCCGAGAGGGGACAGTCGCCGGCGGATGACAGCCGCCGGGAGAAATCGGGCGTAAAAAGCGAGTTCGAGGTGCTGAAAAAACATCTCTCGTCCGTGTTCCAGACCCCTGTGCAGTTCGCCTGCGACAAACAGGGAAAAGGACGCATAACCTTTCCTTTCAAAGACGAAAAAGAACTGGAGCGGCTCCTGACGCTCTTCGATTCGCTTAAAAAGTGAGAATAAACATTTTAAGACAAGCAAGTCCACTCCGGCGTCTGATATGCTGCGCGGCTCTCGGAGCCTTCGCGGCATTCGCTGTCTCTGCCCAGCATCTTCCCTCCCGGCGAGCTCAGACAGCTCCCGTTCTCGTCGCCGATACTCTCGGGGTCCCCTCCGACAGCATCCTCACATACGTTGCCGTCGAGGAGGCGGGAGATTCCGAGGTCTTCATCGACCTTGTTCCCGAAGCGGCAAGAGAGAAGAAGCCGGCGTCGGAATACGACGTCTGGGTCGAGCGCGAATCGTCGTTCAATCCCGACCCGACACGTGCCGTGTGGATGTCGGCCCTTTTTCCGGGACTCGGACAAATCTACAACCGCCGCTACTGGAAACTGCCGATAATCATCGGCGGCTATCTCGGTCTGGCCTATGCCACGTCGTGGAACAACAATATGCTCACGGACTACACCCGCGCGTACCGCGACATCATGGACAACGACCCCACGACCAACTCCTACATGAATTTCTTTCCGCCGACAACCACGGAATCGGACCTGGACAAGACGTGGCTGACAAACGTCCTCCAGTCGCGCAAGAACTATTTCCGGCGCAACCGCGACCTGTGCATCATAGCAATGGTCGGCGTTTATCTCCTTGCCATGGTCGACGCCTACGTCGACGCATCCCTTTCACATTTCGACATCACGCCCGACCTGTCGATGGACGTAAGCCCCGCTGTTTTTCAGGAAGTAAGGGGAATGAAGCCATCGGTAGGCTTAAACTGGGCGATTACCTTCTGAAGCAAAAACATTCAATCCATGAGCCTTAAAGACACTCTGTTCATCATACTCCTCGCCGGCACCCCGCTCACGGCCGTCGCCGACGAGCCCAATATCCTCGATGTATCCCGCGAAACACCTTCCGCCGCCCTGATTCTCCCCGAAAGCTTCGAGACGGACACAAAGGCCATGCTCGACAGCTGGTACCTGAACAAATACGCCGTAATCGACACGCAGGCCGACTCCCGTCCGGACGCGGAAGTGACTGACGAAATGCTCATAGAGCGCCTCGGAAAGCTTCCAACGGAAATAGAGATGCCTCTCAACAGCGTCGTGAAAAGCTATATCCTGATGTATGCCAACCGCAGGAAACAGCTTGTGGAGAACATGCTCGGCCTCAGCCTCTACTATATGCCCATATTCGAGACCGCCCTCGACCGCTATGACCTGCCGAAGGAACTGAAGTATCTCCCGGTCATTGAATCGGCGCTCAACCCTTCGGCCGTATCAAGAGCCGGCGCTGTCGGTCTCTGGCAGATTATGGCGCCCACAGCGGGAGGCCTCGGGCTCGAGATGAACTCACTTGTGGACGGGCGCCGCGACCCTTACGCCTCGACCGACGCGGCCGCGCGATACCTCAGGCAGCTTTACGACACATATCAGGACTGGTCGCTCGCAATCGCGGCCTACAACTGCGGTCCCGGCAACATCAACAAGGCGCTCCGCCGCGTGGGCGACGGAAAACACGACTTCTGGGACATTTACCCCTATCTCCCGACGGAGACACGCGGCTATTTCCCGATTTTCATAGCCGCCAACTATATTATGAACTACTACGGCGAGCACAACATCGCTCCGGCGCTCGCCCGCCGTCCGGTCGTGACGGACACGGTTCACGTCTGCCGCCGCGTCCATTTCCAGCAGATTTCCGACGTCATGGACATCCCAATGACCGAAATACGCGCTCTGAATCCCCAGTACCGCCGCGACCTTATTCCCGGCGACATCCGCCCCTACCCCCTTGTGCTCCCTTCTCTGCAGGCAATAGCCTATGTGGCAAACGAGGATTCCATCGTGAACCACGATGCCGAGAAATACAGCCGCCGCAGCGTTGTCGAGCCGGCTTCGGAAGGCTCGGTCAGCGGAAGCGATTCCCAGGGCGAGTACGTTGACGAGCTTGTGACCTTCTACCACACCGTCAAACGCGGGGAGACGCTCTCGAAAATCGCCAGACGGTATGGCGTGAGCGTAAGCTCCATCCGCAAAATCAACAAAATCGGAAAGACCGTAAAACGCGGCAAACGGCTTAAAATACAGACTTACAAGAGAAAGTACATCGAAAAGCCCAAGGTCGAAGAAGCTGTGGCGGACAGCACTGAAATCAATGTGCCGGCAACGGTTGCCGTTCCTACGGATTCCGTGGCGGCCGCTCCGGCAGACTCCATGACCGTAAACAATTCCCAGGCTGTGGCAAACGCCTTCTCCGAAGCGGAAGCAAAAGCCGATACCATCCGGGAAAAGGATAAGCAGAAGGAGAAGCCCGACTGGAAGCAGAAGACCGAAAAGCCCTCCAGGAAGCAGAAGACGACCGTCCACACCGTCAAGCGCGGCGAGAACCTCTTCAAAATCGCCAAGCGCAACGGCACGACCGTCGATGAAATCAAACGCCTCAACGGACTCAAAGGCGACGACCTCAAGGTCGGTCAGCGCATCAAGATTCCCCGCAAATAACAAAAACCAGTCATAAATGAAAGAAAAAAACTACAATCAGGAACTCCCGCCTTCAGAGGTGGACCCTGTGGAACTGCCTGAAAACGCCTTCCGACAGCTTGGCGAAGACGAAGAGTACAGGCCTCTGATGCATCCGGCCCACGATTATCCCGAGGCCACTCCCTACTCCGTCGGCATGGGCCTCCTGCTGGCCGTCGTGTTCAGTGCCGCCGCGGCTTATCTCGGTCTGAAGGTAGGTCAGGTGTTCGAAGCGGCCATTCCCATCGCCATCATAGCCGTGGGGCTGTCCGGAATGCTGAAAAAAGAGAACGCCCTCGGCCAGAACGTCATAATCCAGAGCATCGGCGCCTGCTCCGGCGTGATTGTGGCCGGAGCCATCTTCACCCTTCCGGCCCTCTACATCCTCCAGAGCGCGTATCCGGAAATCACCGTCGACTTCCTTCAGATTTTCCTCAGCTCGTTGCTGGGGGGCGTGTTGGGAATTCTCTTCTTTATCCCCTTCCGCAAGTATTTCGTAAAGGACATGCACGGCAAGTACCCCTTCCCGGAAGCAACAGCGACCACTCAGGTGCTTGTGAGCGGCAACTCCAAGAAGAGCGAGAACGGCGGACAGGCCAAGCTCCTCGCCGTGGCCGCCCTCGTGGGTGGCATCTACGACTACATCGTGGCCACCTTCGGCTGGTGGAGCGAGGTTGTCACGACAACGGCCTATTCCTGGGGGCAGACTCTTGCCGACAAGACTAAGTTCGTCTTCTCCTGCAATACCGGCGCGGCGGTTCTCGGCCTCGGATATATTGTGGGCCTCAAATACGCCTTCGTCATCTTTGCCGGCTCGATTTTCGTCTGGTGGTTCGTAATTCCTCTGATGGGCACCTACGGCAGTCCCGAGTTGGCCGCCATGAGCCCCTCGGCAATCTTCAGCGAATATGCCCGTATGATCGGCATCGGCGGCATAGCCATGGCCGGAGTCATCGGCATCATAAAGTCGTGGGGCATCATCGCTCAGGCCGTCGGCCTCGCCTCCCGCGAACTCAAGGGCGCATCGGCTGCCGGAAAGACCGTGCGCTGGCAGACCGACATTTCAATGAAGCACATCGCCTACTTCATATTCCTCGCCCTCGCGGCAGTGCTTGTATTCTTCTGGATCGGAGTAATCCACACATTCTGGCAGGCCCTGATTGCATGGATTGTCGTGACGGTAATCGCTTTCCTCTTCACCACAGTCGCAGCAAACGCAATAGCCATCGTGGGCTCGAACCCCGTGAGCGGCATGACGCTCATGACACTCATCATTGCATCAGCCATATTTGTGGCAATAGGTCTCAGCGGGTCGTCGGGCATCGTTGCCTCGATGGTTGTCGGCGGCGTGGTGTGCACGGCCCTCTCCATGGCCGGAGGCTTCGTCACTGACCTTAAAATCGGCTACTGGCTAGGCTCGACGCCCAAAAAGCAGGAGAGCTGGAAATTCCTCGGCACCCTCGTATCGGCCGCGACCGTCGGCGGCGTAATCATGCTCCTCAACAACGTATACGGCTTCTCCGGCGACAATGCCCTCGCCGCACCTCAGGCCAACGCCATGGCCAAGGTTATCGAGCCCATGATGATGGGTGGAGCCACTCCCTGGACGCTCTACATCATCGGCGCCGTACTGGCTTGCATTCTCAACTGGCTCGGAGTGCCCGCGCTCGCGTTCTGCCTCGGCATGTTCCTTCCCCTGCATCTCAACACTCCGATGCTCATGGGCGGCATCATCTCCTGGCTCGTAGGGCGCAGCTCCAAGGACAAGGAAGTATGCCGCAAGCGCATGGACCGCGGCACGCTCATATCCTCGGGTCTTATCGCCGGCGGAGCTCTCTTCGGCGTGTTCGCCGCTCTGACAATCATGTGCGGCTTCGAGGTGCCGGGCAACGGAGGCGAATTCGGGCCTCAGATCCTCGGCCTTATCGCATACGCGGGAATCATGGCATACCTCTACTTCGCGTCGTGCCATGAATCCAAATAAAACACATATATCATGATTATCGCATCACAGAAGCGCAAGGAGAACATCGCCGAATATCTGCTCTACATGTGGCAGATTGAAGACATCATCCGCGCAAACGGACTCGACCTTGACAAAATCCGCGCCAACGTCATCGACCGCTTCCCTAACCTCAGCGAGGAGCAGATCAAGGCTATGGCCGACTGGTACGAGTCGCTTATCGACATGATGCGGCGCGAGGAGGTGGTCCGGAAGGGCCACCTCCAGATGCACCGCAATATCCTCAACGACCTCGCGCGCCTCAATAATGAAATTCTCGCGGACCCCAACCCAAAATTCGACAGTTACCGCGAGGAATTCTACCGCACTCTGCCCTTTATCGTGGAACTGCGGGCGAAAAGCGGAGAGGAAAAAGCCGGAGAAATCGAGACCTGCTTCAACGCCCTTTACGGCGTTCTTCTTCTGAGGCTGCAGGGCAAGGAAATATCGGCAGAAACCCTCGGAGCCGTTACTCAGATCGGACGCTTCATAGCCCTTCTTGCCAAGGACTGGCACCTTGACGAAGAAGACAAGCTCTTCGAGCGCAAGGACCAGGACGAATAAGCCGTTTTTTGGGCTTATAAAGCACTCTTTCCCCGAATTATTTGTTTTCTGACGGATTTTTTATTAATTTCGTGGGAAATAACTGACATACACAATCCATATACCACAAGTACACCCTAAAATCATCCTTTTTGAACGATGAGCTACCTGAAATTCGATAAAAATCTGCTGATAAACCTCGATCAGAGCTTACGGAAGGAAATATTGCGCACGAATCAGGCGGGAGCATACACCTGCACCACACTGCCCGGATGCAACACCCGCAAGCAGCACGGACTTCTCGTGATTCCCATCGAAGGCTTCGGCAACCGGCCGCACGTGCTCCTCTCCAGTCTCGACGAGACCGTAATCCAGCACGGCGCGCCCTTCAATCTGGGACTTCACCGCTACCGCGGAGGAGTCTACAGTCCCAACGGCCACAAGTACATCCGAGAGTTCGACTGTGAGAGCGTGCCCCGCACCACCTTCCGCGTAGGCGGCGTAATCCTGACCCGCGAAAAAATCTTCATCAGTCAGGAGAACCGCATACTCATCCGCTACACTCTCGTCGACGCCCATTCGGCCACGACCCTGCGCTTCCGTCCCTTCCTCGCCTTCCGCGAAGTCGAGGCTCTCTGTCAGGCCAACGACAGCATCAACAAAACCTGCGAACCCGTGGAGAACGGCATAGCCACCTGTCTTTACGACGGCTTCCCTACCCTCTACATGCAGTTCAACCGTAAAGCCGAGTGGGTCAGCGACCCTAACTGGTATAACGGAATCGAGTACATGAAGGATATGGAACGCGGAGTGCCCTACTGCGAGGACCTCTGGGTGCCGGGCTACTTTGAGCTGCCGATAAAGAAAGGCGAAAGCATCATATTCTCCGCCGGCGTGACTCCGGTGTCGCCCCGCAGCCTCAAGAAGATGTACGAGTCCGAGATTGCATGCCGCACACCCCGCACATCCTTCTTCAACTGCCTCAAGAACGCCGCCAAGCAGTTCTATTTCCGCATGAACCACGGAATGTACATTATTTCGGGCTATCCGTTCGGACGAGTCATAGCCCGGAATATGTTTATGTCCGTTCCCGGTCTCACGCTTGCCATCGACCATTTCGCAGATTACGAGGCTATCATGAAGAGCGGCCTCGACGCGCTCCGCAATTTCATGAACACGGGGGAAAGCTCCCCACATATCGAAGGCATCGAGCAGCCCGACATACCTCTGTGGGCGCTGTGGGCAATCCAGCAATACCGCAAAAGTCAGGGCCTCGAAGCCGCACGGAAACTATACTCCGAAGCCGTGACCAATATCGTGGACTGGCTTCTCCGCGGCGGACATCCCAACCTCAAGCCCGAGGAAGGCACGGGACTTCTTGTTACGGACGGTTATGACCATGCCGTATCATGGATGTACTCCTCGCGCCCCGACGGCACGCCCATAGTGCGCCGCACAGGCAAGCTCGTTGAGATAAACGCCCTCTGGTACAATGCCCTCCGCTTCGCCGCCGAGCTCGTCGAAAATCAGGAGGACCTCTCCGGGCGCCGCGAGGAATGGACCGCGGTCGCAGACCGGCTCGCTCCCGCCTTCACGGACTGCTTCCTCAACGAGGCAGGCTACCTCTACGACTACGTAGACGGCACCTTCGCCGAACCCTCAGTGCGCCCGAACATGGCAATAGCCATCGGCATGGACTACTCGCCCCTCGACCGCCGTCAGCGCAAGAGCGTGCTCGATGTCGTTACCCGCGAGCTTCTCACCCCCAAAGGACTCCGCACACTGAGTCCGAAAAACCCGGCATACCGCCCGAGCTACGAGGGCAATCCCGAGGCCCGCGCAGAAGCCATGCACAATGGGCCGGCGCGCCCCTGGCTCATGGGCTTCTATGCCGATGCTTATCTCAGGGTGTTCGGTATGAGCGGTGTGGCTTACATCGACCGGATGCTCATCGGTTTCGAAGACGAGATGAGCAACGGCTGCATAGGCTCGCTGAGCCAGATGTACGACGGCAATCCTCCCTACAACGGACGCGGGGCTGTCAGCCACGCCACAAACGTGGCCGAAGTGCTCCGCACACTGCGCACCCTGAAGAAATTCGAGCACGAACAGTAAGAGCCGCGACCATTGCCGCACGGCCTTACCCGCCCCCTGAAGCATAACCCAACTGACAATCTGACCTTATAAAAAATCCCTGAACAAAATGAAAGCATTAATGTTCGGATGGGAGTTTCCCCCTCACATTCTCGGAGGACTCGGCACGGCAAGCTACGGCCTCACACGCGGAATGTGGGAATGCGGGGACATGGACATCACCTTCGTCATACCCAAGCCCTTCGGCGACGAGGACCGGAGTTTCGCCCATATCATCGGCACAAGCCAGACTCCGGTTGCATGGCGCGACGTGAACCGCGACTACGTCGAAAGCCGCATAGGCAAGGTGATGGACCCAGACCTTTACTTCCGCCTCCGCGACCATATCTACGCCGACTTCAACTACATGCGCACCAACGACCTGGGGTGCATCGAGTTCTCCGGCAAATACCCTGACAACCTTCTCGAAGAAATCAACAACTACTCGATCTGCGCAGGCGTCATAGCCCGCACGGTTGACTTCGACATCATCCACTCGCACGACTGGCTCACCTATCCCGCCGGCATCCACGCCAAGCAGGTGACGGGCAAGCCCTTGGTGATTCACGTCCACGCCACAGACTACGACCGCTCGCGCGGCAACGTCAACCCGACGGTGTTCAACATCGAGCGCGACGGCATGATTCACGCTGACCATATCATCACGGTCAGCAACCTCACGCGCCGCACGGTAATCGAGAAATACGGCATAGACCCCGCCAAGGTTACGACAGTACACAATGCCGTGGTGCCTCTCAGTCAGGATCTGCTGGACATCCGCATGCCCAAGGGCAAAGACAAGGTTGTCACTTTCCTCGGCCGCATCACGATGCAGAAAGGCCCTGAATACTTCGTTGAAGCCGCCGCCAAGGTTCTGCGCAACAACCACAACGTGCGGTTCGTCATGGCCGGCTCCGGCGACATGATGGACAAGATGATCGAACTCGCCGCCTCGCGGGGCATAGCCGACCGCTTCCACTTCCCCGGCTTCCAGAAAGGACGCCAGGTCTACGAGATGCTCGCGGCCAGCGACGTCTACATCATGCCCTCCGTATCGGAGCCCTTCGGCATCTCGCCCCTTGAGGCCATGCAGATGGGCGTTCCCTCAATCATCTCCAAGCAGAGCGGCTGTGCGGAAATCCTTACGAACGTCATCAAGACCGACTACTGGGACATCGACGCCATGGCCGACGCCATCAATGCCATAACCAGCTATCCGGCCCTGTACAAGCAGCTCAGAGAGGACGGACTCGACGAGGTGAACCGCATCACCTGGGACAAGGCAGGAAAGAAAGTAATAGACATATACAACAAGGTGCTCGGCCGATAAGCCCCATGAGCCCGCTTACCTAAACTGAATTAAAGATGAAAGCAATCTGTTTCAACTTCGAGATACATCAGCCGTTCCGCCTTAAGCGCTACCGTTTCTTCGACATCGGCAACGACCACTACTATTACGACGACTTCGCCGACGACGACATCGTGACGCGCATTGCCCACCGCAGCTATATCCCGGCCGCCGAGACGCTCCTGCGCATGATAGAGGCCAATCAGGGCCGCTTCAAGGTGTCCTTCTCCATCAGCGGCGTTGCCATAGAGCAGCTCCAGCTGTATGTGCCTGAATTCATCGAGCTTCTGAAGAAACTCGCCGCCACACGCTGCGTGGAATTCGTAATCCAGCCTTATGCCCACTCCCTGGCTTCGCTCATCGACCCCGAGGAATTCCGCGAGCAGATGGAAGTGGCCCGCAAGCAGGTCAAGGAGCTCTTCGGGCTCACAGCCAAGGTCGCGCGCAACACCGAGTTCATCTACGACGACGATATCGCGCCCCAGCTCGCGGCTATGGGCTTCACAGGCGTCCTCACCGAAGGCGCCAAGCACATCCTCGGCTGGAAATCGCCGGACTATATCTACACCGCCGCTTCCGCCCCCAAGCTCCGTCTCCTTCTCCGCAACTCCAAGCTCAGCGAGGACATCGCGGTGCGCTTCAGCGACTCGTCGTGGAATGAATTCCCCCTCACCGCCGACAAGTACATCGACTGGATAGCGTCTACGCCGGAAGAGGAGCAGATTTTCAACCTGTTCATGAATCTGGAAACCTTCGGCGACCACCAGCCTGCCGAGACGGGTATATTCCAGTTCCTGGAAGCGCTTCCCCGCTTCGCCGCTGAACGCGGAATCGGCTTCATGACACCTTCGGAAGCCATATCGAAAATCAAGCCCGTGGGAGAGATTTCCGTGGTTCACCCCATTTCCGGCGCCGACGAGGCCCGCGATACCACGGCGTGGCTCGGCAATGACCTCCAGAACGAAGCATTCCGCAAGCTCTACGGCGTTGCCGAGCGCGTGCGCCTTTGCTCCGACCGCCGCCTCAAGCAGGACTGGTGGTATCTTCAGGGAGCCGACCATTTCTATTTCATGAGCACCAAGTCGATGGCCGACGGCGCGGCACACAGCATGTTCTCGCCATACGAGACGCCGTTCCAGGCCTTCACGAACTATATGAACGTGATTGCGGACTTTATCGTGCGCGTCGAGGAGCAGTATCCCCTCTCCATCGAGAACGAGGAACTCAACGCCCTCCTGACCACTATCCGCAACCAGGCCACGGAAATCGAGACCCTCAACAAGGAGCTTGGCTCCATGCGAAAGAACATCGAGCAGTACAACGTCGAGCACAAGCTCCGCGAACCGGCCGAGGCCGAAAAGGAGGCTGCCGCAAAACCCGCGAAAGCAGCTTCGTCCAAGAAGGCCGCCCCACGCAAGAAAGCCTCAAAAAAGAACGAAGACAAATAGCCCTACATAGCGTTCCTGCCTCCACATCGAAGGCAGGAACGCATATCATACTTACACATGTTTCCAGAAAGATACGTCATCACCATCGGCCGCAGTTTCGGAAGCGGAGGCAGGGAACTGGGCAAATTGATTGCCTCGAAGCTCGGAATATCCTTCTACGACAAGATGCTCCTCGTTAAAGCCGCCGAGAAAGCAGGATTAAGGCCTGAATTCATGGCTCATAACGATGAGAAGCCGCCGACATTCTTCGGCGGAGCCACGCCCTTCGGACTCGGTTTCTACACAGGCGGAGGGGTCTCGGGATGGATGAGCGACCCCTGCGGCTCGAATGCCGACAGAATATATCAGGCCCAGAGCGATTTCATCCACGAACTCGCCGCTTCGGAGCCCTGCGTCATCGTCGGCCGAAGTGCCGACTACATTCTCCGCGACATATCCAACGTAGTCAATATCTTTGTCCATGCGCCCATTGAAGCCTGCGTAGAGCGTATCATGAAGCGCACTGAAGGTCTCAATGCCGCGCAGGCCCGTGCCCTCGCCGAGAAGACCAACAAGTTGCGCAGCAACTTTTACAACTTCTACACCGACCGCCGGTGGGGACACGCCTCCACCTACGACCTCTGCCTCGACTCCTCGAAGCTCGACATGGACCAGCTCGCCGACATAGTTATTGACTACGCCCGCCGCCGATTCGAGAAGTAAAGAAATACCATTCAATAGAAAAAAACAGGAGATAAGCACCTTTTATCGGGGGCCTGTCTCCTTTTTCTTTTGTTCTGCTTATTTTACAGCTATTTCCGGATTTATTGATTTCAGGTCCGAGATGAAGTTTTCCTGATCCTTGGGCGAGATGTAGACCCATCTGTTGCGGGCGTACTTTATTCCTATGCGCTTTGCGGAAAGGGCCGGGGAAGACAATATTGTCGATTTAGTGGTGATTTCGCTTATCCGGTCGATTGGCAGTTTCATGCGGAAAAGGATGCCGCATCTGATATATAAATCGTCGCCCTTGATGGTGTAATCTGTATGGAACAGCATATCGAACATCAGGGCTACAGCCAAGCCTACAAAAACCACATTAATGAGGAGTATCCATGTGGATTTATAGCACAGATACAGACTGCCTAAAAATGCAGGGACCATCCCTATGCAGGTCCACAGATACCATTTGGCGACTTTTGATTTATAAATCTTGATCATGATTTATTCTACGAATATTTCGGCACGGTTGGTGGAGAGGGCGCGGCGCAGGAGGTCGGCGCGGAAAGCTGCGTCAATCTTGCGGCGACGCTCGGCGAGGAGACGCTCGCGGACCTCGTCGCGAGCCGCTTCGAATGGCATGACGGAGGAGGCCGGAAGAACGTCCGTCACTCGCAGGAGGTACGTGAAGCCGTCGCGACTCGTTTCGAGGAAACGGCCCTTGCGCAGGAAGGATTCGGAAGCTCCGAAATCGAAGGGAATGCGCACCTCAATCTGATCCCAGTCAATCCAGCGCTCGCGGAAGTAGTCGTAATGGATGGCGTTGGAGACGGTGACTTCTTTTTCAAGCCGGTCGATGTCGGCCAGAGCGTCCGAGCGCATCAGGCGCCGGATGAGGCTAAGGTTTTTAGCCTCGTCCGGGAGCTTGACATACACACCGCGTACAAGGGGCGAGCGGAGCCGGAAATCGGTTCTGTGGGCATCATAGTAGGCTCTGAGAGAATCTTCCGCGAAGGTCACATCCGCACCGTCCTCTGCAATTTTCCGCCTGTAAGCCTCAGCAATGAGCGACTGACGGTATTCTTCGACGAGGCGGTCTATTTCCCTCGTGTCGAGGTCCTCTTCTGCCATCTCGGCCAAAAGACGGCGGTCAACCCACGAATAGACATAACCCTTGACGAACTTGGCACTGTCTTCGGCAGTCAGGCCGCCGGGGAGCGAGGCCCGGGCCTCGGCGAGGGTGAGAGTCTCCGCACCGACCCTGGCGAGCACCGGAGAATCCTTCGCATCGGCGGAAGGACTGCCGGTAAAGGCATCGCCCCTGCCCCCTCCGCAGGCTCCCGCGAGGCAGGCGGCGGCAAGGACAAGGGCGACTGTTGTCTTTTCTAATCCGCGCATAGGTCAGCGCAGGGTGTCGAGGACCTTGGAGTCAATCTCGACCTTAAATTCCCGGCGCAGGGCATCGAGCCATTCTTTTTCAAGCTCGGCCTGGTAGTCGGTTACAGCAAGACCGCGGACGTCGGCAGCCTCTTCGGGGGCCTCGATGATGCGGCCCTTGTAGGCGGAATATACTTTCCAGCGCTGGTTTGCCTCGACTGCGGGCTTCTCACCTCCGAAGGCGAGGTAGTCAGTGATGGCGTTCTCGCCCTTTGCGGCAATGACGCGTTCCACCTTTACGTCGCGTCCGAAACGATGGCGCATATCCTCGACGAATTTAGCTGGGTCGCTGACGTCGAGAGAATCGGCGTAGGCGAGAGCTACGTTAAGCGTGGAGTCATCGAGGGCGAAAATCACGATGCTCTTGAACTTGGGGGCGTCCCACTTGTATTTGTCGGCGTGGCTCTTGAAATAAGCCTCGAGGCCGGCTTTGTCCTTTGCGGCGCGGTCCCAGACCTTCTCGTTGGAAATCTCATAGAGAAGAATGCCGTCGCGGTATTCGTTCACGAGGTTGCGGTATTCGGAATTGTCGGCCGCAAGGTCTTTGCGGGCCTGATCGAGGGCGCGGTTTTCAAGCGCTGTGCGGGCCACATCGTCAAGGTGTGCGCGGACGGCGGCGGGAGATTCACCGAGATTAATGGCCGAGGCGCCGATTATTTCAGCGAAAGTGGCCTTTTCTTTGCCGAGCTTGTAGGCTACGAGTTTCGAACCGCGGATGGCGGCCATTGAAGCGGAGTCGAGACCGGCGGCGGGCACGAGAGCAACGAGCCTGTCAATACTCCTGGTATCGACGGAACCCTTGTGCTTTGCTATATAATCCTCGACAAATGCCTGACGGGGAAGGACGGAACGTTCGTCGCGTTCGATGGAACCCTTGATATTGTCGCGCATCTCGTCGAGAGAAGCCGGAGCCTTGTGGCCCGTGCGGTTGATGATGTGCCAGCCGAAAGAAGTCTTGAAGGGACGGGAAATCTGGCCGTCCTCAAGCGCGAAGGCAATGCTGTCGAAAGGCTGTACCATCATTCCGGGCATGAAATAACCGAGCGCACCGCCGCGGACTGCGGAACCGGGGTCCTCGGAATAACGCTTCGCCACGTCGGCGAAATCGGCACCGGGAGCAGTGACAACAAGATAAAGGGAGTCGATGGTGGCCTTCTGAGCGGTGGCCTCGTCGGCTGACTTGCCGCGAGTAAGGCGGAGAATGTGTGAGGCCTCGACTTCACCCTTGGCGGGCTGGCGGCTTTCGACGCGGATTATGTGGTAGCCTACCCCGGAGTTTACGACATCGGAGATTCCATGAACGGGGGTGTCGTATGAAGCTTTCTCGAAAGCCCAGGGGAAACGCATCGGCACGACAGTGCCCATCAGGCCTCCGCGAGCCTTGGAACCGCGGTCAATCGAATATTTCCGGGCAACATCCTCGAAGGTGTCAGTGCCGGAAAGAATAACCTGCCGGAGAGAGTCGGCGAGAGCGGCGTCTTCCTGGCTCAGCATGATATGGCTGACGGTGACCTGCTCGAGAGTGTGGCCGTAGGCTTCCTGAATGAGGGCCTCCTCGACTGAGGCGTTGCGGAGATAAGGGTTGGCGAGGTCGTTGCGGAACTGCTCGTACTCATTGCGGAACTTCGCTGTCGTGTCGATTCCGGCGGCCTCTGCGGCGGCAACCTTGAGCTTATAGTCGACGAACATCTTCACATATTCATCGAGCGACTGGGGCTGCTGTTGCTGGGTATTGTTCTTGTTGCGGAGATATTCAAACTCGCTGAGCGGGACCTTGTGTCCTGCGATAGACATAAGGACGGGATCCTTAGGGGCCGCGACAGCCACGACGGCTGCAGCGCCAAGCAATGCTGCTATGACTTGTGTTTTTTTCATTTTTAAGGTAAAAACGGCGATTGGGCCGCTACTTGTAGTAACGGAAACCGGCGTCGGATATTGCGTCCGGCGCCGATTTTATATTACAATTTTATCTTGAATCAATGAGCCGCGGAATAGTTCGGAGCCTCGCTGGTGATAGCCACGTCATGGGGATGGCTCTCGGCGACGCCGGCGTTGGTGATACGGGTGAACTGCGCATGGTGCAGAGCCTCGATGTCTTTGGCCCCGCAGTAACCCATGCCTGAACGGAGACCTCCGAGCATCTGGTATACGACTTCATAAAGAGTACCCTTGTAGGGAACGCGGGCGGCGATGCCTTCGGGAACAAGCTTCTTGACGTCGGTCTCGTTTGCCTGGAAATAGCGGTCCTTGGAACCTTTCTCCATAGCCTCGAGAGAGCCCATTCCGCGGTAGGTCTTGTATTTTCTTCCGTTATAGATAATGGTGTCGCCGGGGGATTCCTCGACTCCGGCAAGCATTCCGCCGAGCATCACGCAATAACCGCCCGCAGCGAGAGCCTTGACTATGTCGCCGCTGTAGCGGATGCCGCCGTCGGCAATCAGGGGCACGCCGGTTCCCTCGAGAGCCTTGGCGACGTCGTATACAGCCGAAAGCTGGGGGACGCCGACACCGGCGATAATGCGGGTGGTGCAGATAGAGCCGGGACCGATGCCTACTTTCACACCGTCAGCTCCCGCTTCCACGAGGTACTTGGCAGCCTCACCCGTAGCGATGTTTCCGACAACTACATCAAGGTCGGGATACTTGGCCTTCACGGCTTTGAGAACTCCGACAACACCGCGGCTGTGGCCGTGGGCCGTGTCGATGACTATGGCGTCCACACCGGCGGCTACAAGGGCGTCCACGCGCTCCATCGAATCGTTGGTCACACCGACGCCGGCAGCCACGCGAAGACGTCCGAGGCTGTCCTTGCAGGCGTTGGGCTTGTCCTTGGCCTTGGTGATGTCCTTATAAGTGACAAGCCCCACGAGGCGACCGTCGGGGTCGACAACGGGGAGCTTCTCGATCTTGTGCTGCTGAAGGATGTCCGCTGCTTCCTCAAGGTTTGTGCTCTGGCTGGTGGTGACAAGATTTTCTGAAGTCATAACCTCCCGGACGGGACGGTGGAGATTGCGCTCGAAGCGAAGGTCGCGGTTCGTGACGATACCCTTGAGCATCCCTTGAGCATCCACTACGGGAATACCTCCTATATGATATTCCTGCATCATGCGGAGGGCGTCACCCACGGTTGCGTCGGCGAGAATCGTCACGGGGTCGTAAATCATGCCGTTCTCGGCACGCTTCACGGCATGCACCTGGCGGGCCTGCTCCTCAATGGACATATTCTTGTGGATAACGCCGATACCTCCTTCGCGGGCGATAGCGATAGCGAGCGCCGATTCCGTGACGGTGTCCATAGCGGCCGACACAAGGGGCACATTGAGTTTGATATTACGGGAAAAGCGGGTGGTGAGATTCACTTCGCGAGGAAGTACCTCGGAATAAGCTGGAATCAGAAGGACGTCGTCGAAAGTCAAGCCGTCCATCTTAACTCGGTCTGCAATAAATGACATACGTGGAATTGATGTGGGTTTATTGCGCACAAAATTACTCTTTTTTCCTCAAACGCGCAAATTTGGAAAAATAATTTTTTCATGAACGCTTGAAAAAAATGTGTAATTTTGCATTTGAAATGAATACAATCATAGATAAGGAGCGCGTCCGCGCGCTTATGGAGAAATATGTGGCGGAATACAATGTTCCGGAGTTCGCGGACAACGACCCGGTGCAGTTCGCCAGACGCTTCAGCAATCTTCCCGATAGGGAAATCGCCTCACTGCTGGTGTCGACAATCTCATGGGGGCGGCGCCCGATGATATTGAGAAACGCAGAAAAGCTCCTCGGGCTGCTCGGGGGCGAGCCATTGCGGTTCGTGCTCGAAGGGGACATCGAGACCATTCCCGAGGACAATATCCACCGAACCTTCTTCGGAAGGCACCTCAAATACTACCTCCGAGGACTCAGGGAGCTGTACCACAGATACGGGACTCTCGAGAACTTCGCGCGAAGCGCCGGAGCCCATGCCGACGGGAACGCCCCGGCCTGGGTTATAGCCGAAAAGCTCGGCGCCCTGCTTTCGGATGCGAATGTCCGTGCGTGCAGCCGGCTCGACGGGCCCGACCGCTGTCTGCCGTCCAAGCCCTCCACTTCGGCGCTCAAGCGCCTTAACATGGCCCTGCGCTGGCTTGTCCGGCGCGACGGCATCGTCGACCCCGGGGGATGGGAACTTTTCGGTCCTGAACGCCTCTATATCCCGATGGACGTCCATGTCTGCAACACCTCCGCCTCGCTGGGACTTCTCCCCTGCGCACCCCGCACCCCCGACCGAAAGACCGCCGTGGCACTGACCGAAACCCTCCGCGCATTCCGGCCCGACGACCCGACCATCTACGACTTCGCCCTCTTCGGAATCGGAGTCAACGGCGCGACAATTTCTGATTTTAAAGGAAAGGTTTGCTGATTGTCGGGGAAATTTGTAATTTTGTAAACTGCAAGAACCGCAAAAATCACAGAAAAGGCAATGGCCGTAATTGTCAATATAGAAACCTCCACCAACGTATGCTCCACGGCGCTCACCGCCGAAGGGCAGATTCTCACCCATCGGGAAGATTTTTCGGGCCGAAACCATGCCGAGCTCCTGAGCGATTACATCAAGGCATGCCTCGATTTCGCCTCCGACCGCGAAATCAAGCCTGAGGCCGTGGCTGTAAGCATCGGGCCGGGCTCGTACACCGGTCTGCGCATCGGTCTGAGCGAAGCCAAGGGGCTGGCCTACGCGCTCGACATCCCCCTTATCGGAGTCAACACCCTCGAGCTAATGGCAACCAGAGTGATGTTCTCCACCGACGACATCGACCCCGACAGCATCCTCGTGCCGATGATTGACGCGCGCCGTATGGAGGTCTTCACCGCCGCATATGACTTCGCTCTCGCCCCGCTTATGGAGCCGGGGCCGCTTGTCCTTGATGAAGAAAGCTACAACGGAATTCTGTCAACGGGAAGGCCCGTGCTCTTCTTCGGAAACGGAATGGCCAAATTCCGGGATTTTCTCGGTGACAAAGCTCCCGCCAACGCGAAGTTCATTGACGGAGTGGACCCGCTTGCCGTAGACATGGTAGCCCTTGCCGAACGGAGTTTCTCCCGAAAGGACTTCATCGACACGGCCTATGCCACTCCGCTTTATCTCAAGGAATTTCAGGCAACCACACCAAAAAAGAATATTTTCGGAGGGCAAAAGGAATGAACCGCGAGCAACTCACCCCCGAAATGGCCGCCGACGTGCGCAAAGCTGTCGAGGTACTCAGGAAAGGAGGCGTAATCCTCTACCCTACGGACACGATCTGGGGCCTGGGATGCGACGCAAGCCGCCCCGAGGCCGTGCGCCGGATATTCGGCATAAAGCGCCGCGCCGATTCCAAAGCTCTGATAACCCTCGTTGACTCCGTCGCCTCGCTCGAGCGGACGGTGGAAGAAATTCCCGAAGTCGCATACCAGCTGATAGACGTGGCAGTGGAACCGACAACTATCATTTACGACAGCGCAATCCCCGGGGCATTGGCGAAGGAACTTCTCGCGGAGGACGGAAGTGTCGGCGTGCGGGTGACTTCCGAAGCCGTCTCGCAGGCAATCTGCCGTGGACTCCGGCGCCCATTGGTAAGCACTTCCGCCAATATCAGCGGCCAGCCCTCCCCGCGGGCCTTCAGCGAGATTCCGGAAGAGATCATCAACGCTGTGGACTACGTGTGCACCTCGCGGAGGGACGAACCCTCGGGTTCGTCCAGGCCCTCGTCAATCATTAAATTAGGCGCAGGAGGACTCTTCAAGGTAATAAGGTGATGAAAGAACAGACACGACAGAGACTGATTTATCTGATTTCCGATTTTGTCACGCTCAACATCGGAATGGCGATATTCTATGTCGTGCGTTACTACATAATCCTATCCAATCATGCCGCCCTGCCTCCCCTCAGGGAGTGGCTGCTTTCGGAGAGAATCGTCGGCGGACAGATATTGTTCCCCATAGTCATACTCGGACTCTTCGCGCTCTCGGGCTGCTACAACCGCTCCCAGCTTTTCTACCGGTCAAGGCTCGACGAGTTCATCAACACCCTCGGCACCTCCCTCGCGGGAATGTTCACGGTGTTCCTCGTGGTTCTCATCAACGACCCTTTCGACCAGCGCACGGTTTCCTACGAAATCATGCTTCTCCTCTGGGCATGCCTTTTCATTCCGGTCTATATCGCCAGACTGTTCATAACCTCAGCCACGACGCGGCGCCTGCGGCGCTCGGGAAAGGGCTGGCATACCCTAATAGTCGGACAGGCTCAGACAGCACTCAAGGAAGCCCGCAGACTTGAGAAAATGCAGGCCCGCACCGGCCTTACGATTATCGGGCTTGTCGACCCGACACTCAAAGACTGTCCTGCGGACGCAAAAATCGACGGACTGCCGCTCTTCGGAGATTCCATGGATTTCGCCGAGCTGAAGCAGAAAATGAACCTTCATGCCGTCATCCTTACGCCCCACCCCTCGGGGCTGGATTCGACCATGCAGCTCATCAACCGCCTCTATCCGCTTGACCTCCCGATGCTGATACCGCCGAGCCTCCATCAGCTCATCACGATGCGTCCGCGCACGGACGTTGTCAGCGCCGAGCCTCTGATAGACATCACCAACGCAAACGTTCCGCCGAGGCTCGCCAACATCAAGCGCCTCTCCGACGTGCTTGTCTCGTTTTTCGGCCTAGTGGTCCTCTCGCCGGTTCTCGCCGGAATTGCACTGGCCGTGAAACTCGATTCAAAAGGCCCGGCCATATACCGTCAGGAGCGCATAGGCTATCACAAGAAGCCTTTCAAAATCCTCAAATTCAGGAGTATGTATGTAGGAGCCGAGGACACAGGTCCGGCCCTCTCGACCGAAAACGACCCCCGAATCACGCGCGTAGGGCGCGTCCTCCGCAAGTACAGGCTCGACGAGCTTCTCCAGCTATGGAACGTACTCGTCGGAGAAATGTCGCTCGTAGGACCGCGACCCGAACGCGAATACTATGTGCGGCAGATTATAAAAGAGGTACCGGCCTACAGTCTGGTCCATCAGGTGCGCCCGGGAATCACCTCCTGGGGCATGGTCCGCTACGGCTACGCCTCAACCGTGCCTGAAATGATCGAGCGACTGCGCTACGACCTGCTGTACATCGAAAATGTCAGTCTCGGCATCGACCTGAAGATATTGTATCACACAGTCCACACTGTTCTCGCCGGAAAGGGCAAATGACCCGTCACCGGAAAGCAACGATATGAAAGAATTGAACCAGACCCCGCGCGCCTCCCGACTCCGCGAAGCCTTTCTCAGTTTCCTGCTCTGGCGGGAAAAGCACATCAAGGAAAAAGACTTCGTGCTTGTTCTGGCCCTGCTCGTGGGCATTTTCTCAGGACTTGCGGCGCTGGTGCTGAAATTCCTGATCCACACCATCTCTGGACTCCTGACCTCGCGGATAAGCGTCGAGACCGGGAACTGGATGTACATTCTCCTGCCGGCGATAGGCGTCATCCTCTCGGCGATATACGTCCGGTACGTGGTCCGCGACGACATCTCCCACGGCGTGACGCGCGTACTTTACGCTATCTCCCAGAACAAGAGCCGACTCAAGAAGCACAACATCTACACCTCCGTCCTGGCCTCTTCGGTGACTATCGGCTTCGGAGGATCAGTGGGAGCGGAAGGCCCTATAGTCTACACCGGTGCGGCAATAGGCTCGAATCTCGGCGCAACCTTCCGCATGTCGCCGCGCATTCTCATGATTCTCGTGGGCTGCGGAGCCGCCGCCGGCATAGCCGGCATATTCAAGGCACCCATAGCCGGAATGCTTTTCACGCTGGAAGTCCTGATGCTTGACCTGACGACGGTGTCGGTAATGCCGCTCCTGATAGCATCCATCACCTCCGCGACCATAGCCTACGTCTACACGGGCTATGAATTCGAGTTTTTCTTCGCACAGAGCGAGGACTTCTACACCTCCCGCATTCCTTTCGTGATACTTCTCGGGCTCGTGTGCGGTTTCGCTTCGCTCTACTTCACACGTGTGATGAACATGATGGAGAATTTCTTCCGCCGCTTCAAAAACCGCTGGGTGAAGACCCTGATGGGCTGCATAATCCTCTCCGGACTCGTTTTCCTCTTCCCGCCGCTCTACGGCGAAGGCTACGGATCGATTACAGGACTTCTTGCCGGCGACCCGGGCTCGATTGTGGAAGGGTCGCTCTTCTACGGTGACCGCAACAGCGTCTGGTTCCTCGCGCTGTTCATACTGGCCGTAGTGCTTATGAAAGCTTTCGCCACCTCGTCGACCAACGGCGCGGGAGGCGTCGGCGGCACATTCGCGCCCTCACTCTACGTAGGCTGCCTCACGGGCTTTCTTTTCGCCTTCACGCTCAACACCTTCATCCTCCCCGACGGACTTGTTCTCTCCACCAAGAATTTCGCGCTCATCGGCATGGCGGGCGTGATGGCAGGCGTGATGCACGCGCCGCTGATGGCAATCTTCCTCACCGCGGAACTCACCGGAGGCTACTCTCTTTTCCTCCCCCTGCTCATAGTCAGCACAATATCCTACGGCACCATCAAGATGTTCGAGCCCTACAGCATCTACACGATGCGACTGGCCAAGCGAGGCGAGCTTATGACCCACCACAAGGACAAGGCCGTGCTCACGCTTCTGAAGGTAAACAATGTAATAGAAACCGACTTCATGCCGGTCTATCCGGACATGACCCTCAAGGAAATGGTCGACATCATCTCGCAGAGCAAGCGCAATCTCTTCCCCGTGATCAACGAGAGAAAGGAGCTTGTAGGCGTAGTTCTTCTCGACGATATCCGCAACATCATGTTCAGGCCCGACCTTTACCGGAAGATGCGCGTGAGCACATTCATGACCGTTCCTCCGGGAAAAATCGAGATAGGCGACTCCATGGACACGGTGATGAAGCTCTTCGACAACACGGGAGCATGGAACCTCCCCGTTGTCGAAAAGGACGGCTCCTATGTGGGTTTCGTTTCCAAAAGCAAGATTTTCAATTCATACCGCCGCGTGCTCCGCCACTATTGCGAGGACTGAGCGGCCAAACATTCAATAAATAATACAAAAGATATATCATGGCATTACAATGCGGCATAGTCGGACTGCCGAATGTCGGCAAATCGACTCT